>Ga0256829_1000374_pt1 | contig 47414 bp, 47 predicted proteins | sample 131447metaG_FD_185979 | JGI IMG/M metagenome (GOLD analysis project Ga0256829, IMG submission 185979) | Hydrothermal vent microbial communities from Lau Basin, Pacific Ocean - 131-447 | ecosystem: Environmental > Aquatic > Marine > Hydrothermal vents | place: Pacific Ocean: Lau Basin | collected... | reverse complement strand
CGACTACATCGAGATGTTTTACAACCCAAAACGCCGACACGGTTTCAACAACCAGCTGTCACCGGTAGAGTTTGAAAGGCAACATTTACTGAGCCTGGAAAGTGTCTAGGAAATCCGGGGCGATTCACCAGTCCATTTCATTGTTGTCAATATCAATTTTATAGTCTGAAATCCGCCCACAACATGACCAGAAAATGACAAATATGTAATGTTGGTGGCCGGAAGCTAGGTTATATCGGTGAGAAAAGCGTTGTTCGCATAACATGACTAAAATGTAATGCTTGCGGGAGCAGCCTGGTCATCTTTAACTAATAAGCGGCATAACCCATCTTAATTTCACAAATTGCAGCAACCGGACAGAGAGAAATCTATTTCTCTCTGTCTCTCTTAGGCTCGCCAGTCCCTGACCTTGCTGGCCTAGGGCCTCCACCGGACGCCTCGATCGGTCCGCTGCTAAACAAAAGCGAACATTCGATTTTATCTTAATAATTCGATAGAAACGCGTAAACCGCTACAGGACTTAGTCGAAAAGCTGATTTTACCTTCATAGCGAGTCACTATATCTCGAACGATAGCAAGGCCGAGACCGTGCCCAGGTGTTTGCTCATCTAGCCGCAGACCCCTTTGGCCCAAACTGGCTAAATCCGTGTGATTAACCCCTGGGCCATCATCAGCAACAACTATTCGCTTGAAGCCGCTGCCTTGTTCCACAGAGAGCTCTACGCATCTCGAAGACCATTTGCCAGCATTGTCGAGTAAGTTGCCCAATACTTCATTTAGATCATGTTCTTCTATCGGCCATCGGCTGTCTTCAGGCAGAGAACTCGATAGTTCAAACGACTTTTCCGGATATAAACGACCGAGCATCCACAAAAGATCCCGTGCCTGTTTTATGGGGTAGGCGCTTTTTCCAATCTGGGGCCCTGCAAAACGGCTTCGACGCATTTCAGCTTCTAATTGCCTGTCGATATCGCTTAGTCGCTCCACCATCTGGCGCCTTAGATTGGTGTCGAGAGGACGTGTGTCGTCTTCCAGTATCTGCCGGACGGCTGCGATGGGGGTTTTGACGCTATGAGACAGGTTTGCGAGAGCGTCCCTGGAGCGCTCCAGTCGCTGATCTAAGGAGTCCAGCAACTGATTTAGTTGAAGAACCAGCGGGTGGAACTCCTCTGGCGACTGAACGTTGATTCGGGAGATCTCTCCGTCCTGGAGTCTTTTTAATGCGGCTTTGAGTGTGACAACCGGTCGCATGGACATCGTGATTCCGAACCAGAGCACGGCGACCAAGAGCATAATCAACAGAACTGATACTACGGCGGTCCAGGCATGAAGTGCAGCTTGGCTGCGTTTCAGCGCACCCAGATCTTCAGAAACGATTACGACGATGGGTGTTTCACCGACCTGAAAAGACTTTCGGTAGGCGAGGATGTCTAAGGGAGTATCAGTGGTTTCGGCATCTTCTACGCGAACGGTTCCGTCTTCTTCGTTTTCAATCAGAGGCGTTAACAAGGGCTCCCAAGTATCGGGTGAAATGATGGTCTGTTCGGGTGTATGTATGGCAAAGGCATGATGAAAAACATCCTGGAAATAATCGCCCGTCTGGAGAGTGTCAACTTCACCATTCGCGTCGCGAATCTGGTGCTCAAGGAAATCGACCTCATCTTTCAGTCGGCTTTCAACGAATTCCCGAGACATTCGGTCGAGCAGCAAGCCATGGACCAACCACGCCACCCCCATTAGACCAATTCCGGCGGGCAGTAACAGCGCAAGCAAGGTTCCTTTTACGGACGCAGGCTTTTTAAGGAATCGCATTAAAAATGTACCCCTGGCCGCGTCGTGTTGAGATGGTTTCGCTGCCCACTAGCTTCCTTAACCTCCGAATATACGCCTCAATGACGTTTTCGCTCGGGCTATCATTCAAGTTGTAAAGCTGTTCCATTAGTTGTTCTTTGGAAAAGACGTGGCCAGGGCGGCTCATCAAACAACGTAGCAGCCGGAATTCGGTGCCGGTAAGTGTATGTTCCACGCCGTCGTCCATCTTGAGACTCTGGCGGTTTTCGTCCAGTTCAAAGCGGCCGGCTTTAACCTGAGCATGGACCCTTCCTTCACTTCGACGCACGAGTGCGTTGAGGCGTGCGATTAGCTCTTCTGTCTGAAAAGGTTTTGCCAGGTAATCGTCTGCCCCGGCTTTTAAGCCGTTAACCTTATCCTGCCAATCGCCTCTCGCGGTCAGAATCAAGACCGGACAGCTGACGTGATTCGTTCGCCACTTTCTCAATACGTCCAGCCCGTTGCCATCAGGTAGACCCAGGTCCAGAACAACAGCACGGTAATCCTCTTGCTCACCCAGAACGACGGCTTCTCGGGCACTGGGACTTGTATCAACGCTGAAACCTGCTTTTCCCAACTGCCTGACCAAACCCTCAGCAAGCAAGCGGTCATCTTCGACGAGCAGTAAACGCATGAGTTTTTCCTTCTATGTATGGTCCGCGGTCGAAAGTGTGACTGATTAACCTGAATTCAGCCTGAACGGAAAATAGTTCGAGTTTTTCAGAAAGAATTCAGGTTAGTGAGAGAAGATAACAACCGATTCTGGACATTGCTCAAGATTGGGGCTCAATCCTGCAGTGTTTTTCGAGCAATATTTTACAGAGGATAAAAAGATGAATGCATCAAAACTATTCGTAGCGGGTATGGCGCTTTCAATGTCGGCAACAGCGTTTGCGGCTGGCGCCCATGATGGTGGCCACGGGCACGGCGCTACAAGCGGTGAACCTGGCAAAGCGTCGGAGGCCAGCCGAACCGTAACTGTCGAGATGTACGACAACTACTACGAACCCGAAGAAATCAGTGTAAAGCCGGGTGAAACCGTTCGCTTCGTGGTGGAGAACAAGGGAAACCTCGTCCATGAGTTCAGTGTTGGCACTCCTGACATGCACGAAGCTCATCAAGAGAAAATGATGATGATGGTTGAGCATGGCGTCATCCAGGGCGGCAAGCTGAACCACGACATGATGAATATGGATATGGGGAATGGCCATTCCATGAAGCATGACGACCCGAACAGCGTGTTGCTGGAACCGGGCCAAAGTAAAGAAGTGGTATGGAAGTTCTCTGATAAAGGCAATATCGAATTTGCCTGCAACGTGCCGGGCCACTATCAGGCCGGGATGTACGGTGAGGTCAATTTCGAGTAACTCGCTTAACTGAGGTCCGCGAGCGCGGGGCTGAGACACGTTTCTCGGCCCGGCTTCAATGACGTGTAGTTCGGAGCAACACAGATGAAACCACGCTTTTTGACAGGGCTTTTGAGCCTGCTGATGCCAGCCATGGTTCTGGCCGGCGAATACGACCTTACGGTCGACCGGGTAAAAATTGATACCGGCGATTTTGTGAAGGAAGGCATTGGATACAACGGCGCATCTCCGGGACCGGTAATGCGTTTCAAGGAAGGCGAGAACGTCCGGATCAACGTGACCAACAACCTGGATGAGATTACGTCCATTCACTGGCACGGCCTGATCCTTCCTTTTAACCAGGACGGTGTGCCTGGTATCAGTTTCCCGGGCATCAAGCCGGGTGAAACCTTTACCTATGAGTTTCCTATCCAGCAGGCAGGCACCTACTGGTTCCACAGCCACTCTGGTTTTCAGGAGCCGGACGGCGCCTATGGTGCCATTGTGATCGAACCGGAAAAACGTGAGCCGTTTCGTTATGACCGCGAGTACGTGGTGCAGTTGACTGACAAGCACCCCCATTCCGGTGACCGCATCATGCGCAACCTGAAAATGATGCCGGACTATTACAACCGCGAGCAGCAAACCGTGGGCGAGTTTTTCTCGGACGCGTCCGAAAACGGCCTGATGAATACGGTCCGAGACCGGATGGCCTGGGGCGACATGCGCATGATGAAAGCGGACGTTGAGGACCTGCAAGGCTTTACGGGTCTGATCAACGGTAAGGGGCCGGACCAGAACTGGACAGGGCTTTTTGAGCCGGGCGAACGCATCCGGCTGCGATTCATCAACTCTTCGGCCATGACCTACTTTGATATCCGGATTCCTGGTCTGGATATGACCGTCGTTCAGGCCGATGGCAACAACGTTCAGCCCGTTAGTGTCGATGAATTCCGGATTGGTGTAGCGGAAACCTACGACGTGATCGTACGTCCGAAGGATGAGCAGGCGTACACCATCTTCGCCGAATCCATGGGACGTTCCGGATACGCCAGGGCAACACTGGCCCCCGAAGAGGGCATGGAAGCGGCAGTGCCGCAACTGCGTGAAGCTGCCCGACTGACCATGGCTGATATGGGCGGTATGCCTGGTATGGACCATGGCAGCATGGCGGGCATGGATCATGGGAACATGGATATGGACAGCTCAGAAGATATGTCCGGGATGGATCACTCCTCAATGGAGGGAATGGACCACTCCAACATGGACAGCATGGATCATTCCAACATGGAAGGCATGGATCATGGTTCCATGGCGATGGGAAAAGGCGGCCAAAGCGACCCCTTTTACGCCAAGGGAAGTGGCCTTGTACCCACGGCAGCCAATGGCGGCAAGTTCCTGTCCTATGCTGACCTGAAGGCCCAAGATCCACTGTATGAAGACCGCGAACCGACCCGGGAAATTGAGCTTCGTTTGACCGGCAATATGGAGCGTTACACCTGGAGCATTAATGGCGTCAAGTATGAAGACGCCGATCCGATTCGTCTGAAATACGGTGAGCGGGTCCGCTTCAAGTTTGTGAATGAAACCATGATGACGCATCCAATGCACCTGCACGGCATGTGGTCGATTTTGGACGTCGGCGCCGGCCAGTGGAACCCGATCAAACATACAATCAACGTGAACCCGGGTACCACGGTTTACATGGAAACCGAGGTCGACGCGCCCGGCCAGTGGGCGTTCCACTGTCACCTGTCCTATCACGCGGCCGCTGGTATGTTCCGTAAGGTAATTATTGAAGGTGGGCCAGATTCAACGCAGGCCAAAACAGACGTGATTGCTGAAGATGGAGGTGAGGCATGAGTTGTATTCGATCACTTGTCGCCGCCAGTTTTCTTGCCTCAGTTGGTTTCTCAACGGCGGTGACAGCTCAGGAAATGATTTCCGACACCACGGCTCGTAAACAGCCGCTCACAACCTGGGGCGTTCAATTCGAGGAATTTGAGTACCGCTACAGCGACGATGGCGAGGAGCTGGGCGTCTGGAATGCGGATGCCTTCTATGGCACTGACGATTTTAAAGTCCGGTTGCTCACAACCGGCGAATACGAAGTAGAGGAGCAGGCCTACGAAACGCTGGAAAACCAGTTGGTCGGCCAGATCCCCATTTCCAAGTTCTTCGATGCCAAAGCGGGTGTGCGTTTCGACACCCCCGAGGGACCGGATCGCACTTATGCCGTGTTGGGTGTCGCTGGGCTTGCACCGCAATGGTTTGAGGTTGACGCCAACCTGTATGTGAGCGATGAAGGTGAGACGTCCGCTGAGCTGGACGCAGAGTATGAATTATTGCTCACCAATTATTGGATCCTCGCGGCGACACTGGACGCAACGGTGGCCTTCAGTGAGGATCGTGAAATTGGTGTTGGCAAAGGTCTGGTGTCCACCGAAGTAGGGCTGCGTCTGCGTTATGACTTGGTTGATCGCGCCTTTTCACCCTATGTCGGTGTGGTGCATGAACGAAAATACGGCGATACCGCAGATCTAGCTGAAACCGGCGGCGGAAGCACAGAAGACTGGTTTGCTGTGATCGGCGCTCGAATCGCCTTCTGACGTTGATGCTAACGGGCCATGGGGGAACCCATGGCCTTTTTTCGTCTATGATTTGATGTAACTCAAATTCACCGAAAGCATGTGTCCATTTTCAGTCGCAGTTCAGGTTGAAGTGTTTTGATACAGGGAGAAGTCATCAGGAAGAGAGGTGTCACCCCATGACCAAAGCACACAAAGCAACCAACCAGGAACAGTTTTTGTTGCGCCGGAAATTGGCCATCGAGGGGATGGGAGAAGGTCAGTGGGAGGATCTCATCCACGATCTTAACCACCACCCCTGCGTTGATTTCGCCGAGCGTAAACCGAATGGCACATTGCGGGTGACATATGACGGAACCCACTGGTCTGTCGATGAATTACTGGAACTGGTCAAGGCCTGCGGTGGCCGATTGAAAACCGGATGGTGGACCCGGCGCAAATTGGCTTGGTACCGGGTTACCGACGACAACGTCCGGGCAAATGCCAAGCATGAGCCGTTCTGCTGTTCCAAGATTCCACCCATGAAAAAATAACAGGAGGTTGAATGAACAGGGAGGAAGATCGAACTACCCGCTACCAGGAGGGCAGTCTCACTTTACCAGGGACAGTCATGCTGGGTACCGGCGTCATGATTGGCGCCGGTATTTTTGCGTTGACCGGGCAGATGGCCCAGATGACCGGCGTACTTTTCCCGCTGGCCTTTCTCGCGGCGGCGGTGATTGTGAGCTTCAGCGCCTATTCCTACATCAAGATCTCCAACGCCTACCCGTCGGCCGGGGGCATTGGTATGTACTTGCATAAAGCTTACGGAAACCGACTGCCAACGGCTTTCAACGCCTTGCTGATGTACTTCTCCATGGTCATTGCTCAGAGTTTTCTGGCCCGTACATTCGGTGCCTACACCATGCAGCTTTTCGGCGGTGACGACACCGGTCGCATGGTACCCATTCTCGGTGTATCACTTATTCTCGCGGCGTTTTTGATCAACCTGCTTAGCAACCGTCTCATTCAGGGCGTGGCCTCCTTCATCGGTATCCTGAAAATCGGAGGCATACTGATTTTCGGTCTCGTCGGGATCTGGATTGCTGACTCAATCTCGGTTGATTTTTCAGAGCCTGGCGAAGCCGGAACGCTGGGCAACTTCCTGGGCGCGAGTGCGTTGGGTATCCTGGCATTCAAAGGCTTTACTACCATTACCAACAGTGGCTCCGAAGTAATAGACCCAAAGCGGAATGTTGGCCGTGCCATCATTATTTCCATTGCCGCCTGTGTGGTGATCTACACGCTGGTGGGGTTTGCCGTCGCCAGCAATCTGTCGCTGGCTGAAATCATCGAAACACAGAATTACTCCCTGGCTGCCGCTGCGCGTCCCGCGCTTGGCGAGTACGGCGTCTGGTTTACCGTCGCCATTGCTATGATGGCCACGGCAGGCGGGATTCTGGCCAGTGTCTTTGCTGTGTCCCGCATGTTGGCGATGCTGACAGAGATGAAACTGGTTCCCCACAGTCACTTTGGCATGCCCGGCAGCATCCAGAAGCACACTCTGGTTTATACCGTGGTCCTGGGGCTGATTCTGACCGCCTTCTTCGACCTGTCCCGAATTGCCGCATTGGGTATCGTCTTTTACCTGATTATGGACATTGCCATTCACTGGGGTGTACTGCGTTATCTACGCAAAGACATCAAGGCCAACATCTGGGTGCCAGCTACAGCCATCCTGTTGGATCTTTTGGCGCTGGGAGGCTTTGTATGGGTCAAGCTTAATACCGATCCCTTTGTAATCGGCGTGGCTGTTGTCACTATGGTTGTGATTGCGGTAGCCGAACAAATTTTCCTGAAGCGAATGCCAGAATCCGCGCAAGCGGAGCAGAGCCATGCGCATCATTGACCACAATTGGGGTGAGAGGTAACTACCATGATGGGAGATAACATGTTCGGGAACACCATGTGGGCAGGCCACTGGCTGTGGATGCTGGTGATTGCCATTGTGGTCGTCATTCCGGCCTGGCGTATTTGCCAGCGCACGGGGTATCCGGGGTGGATGGGTGTACTGATACTGATCCCTATCGTCAATCTGGTTCTGCTGTATTTCATTGCATTTGCAGACTGGCCCGCCGATAAAACAGGAGAACAGAATGGCTGAGCACCATCACGCCCATGACCACGATCACCACGCCGATAAAGAACCTGGCGGGCACACCGCCAAGGATCCGGTTTGCGGCATGGCAGTGGATCCGCATACCGCGGAACACCGCAGCCAGCATGGCGGTAAAACCTGGTACTTCTGCTCGTCGCGTTGCCAGTCCAAATTCGACGAGGACCCTGAGCAGTACCTCGATTGGGAAAAGAAACAGCAAGAGCCGGTAGCGCCGGGCACTATGTATACCTGTCCCATGCACCCCGAGATTCGGCAGCAAGGGCCAGGGGACTGCCCAATCTGCGGCATGGCCCTGGAGCCCGAGCAGGTAAGCCTGGACGACGGGCCTTCGGAAGAACTCAAAGACATGACCCGCCGATTCTGGATCGGCCTGGTGCTGGCCCTGCCTGTACTGGTGCTGGAGATGGGTGGGCACCTCACCGGACTCGATCACATTATAGCCCCGCAGATGTCCAACTGGATTCAACTGGCGCTGGCAACGCCTGTGGTGCTCTGGTGCGGTTGGCCCTTCTTCGTCCGGGGTTGGAAATCCGTGGTTAGCCGTAACTTGAACATGTTTACGCTCATTGCCATTGGTACCGGCGTCGCGCTGATCTACAGCCTGGTGGCGACCCTGGCGCCGCAGATCTTCCCAGGCGCCTTCCGGCAGGAAGACGGGTCGGTCGCCGTCTACTTCGAGGCGGCTGCTGTCATCGTGGTGCTGGTGCTGCTGGGGCAGGTGCTGGAATTGCGCGCCAGAGAGAAAACCTCTGGTGCCATCAAGGCCCTGCTGGATCTGGCACCGGCGACGGCCAGAAAACTGGACGACGATGGCAGCGAATCCGATGTGTCGCTTGATCAGGTCAAGGTCGGTGACCGCTTGCGGGTGCGTCCGGGAGACAAGGTGCCGTTGGACGGCGAGGTGCTTGAAGGCAGCTCCAACGTGGATGAATCCATGGTGACCGGTGAGCCTTTGGCAGTCAGCAAAAAATCCGGCGACCAGGTGATCGGCGGCAGTATCAACCAGCAGGGCAGCTTTATCATGCGGGCCGACAAGGTTGGCCGTGACACCATGCTGTCCCAGATTGTGCAGATGGTGGCGAGCGCCCAGCGCAGCCGCGCGCCCATTCAGGGCCTGGCCGACAAGGTGGCGGGTTATTTTGTGCCTGCGGTGATCGTGATCGCCATTATCGCCTTTATAGCCTGGTCATTCTTCGGGCCCACGCCGCCTATGGCGTTCGGGCTGATTGCAGCGGTCAGTGTTCTGATCATTGCCTGCCCTTGCGCACTTGGCTTGGCGACGCCCATGTCCATCATGGTGGGTGTCGGACGCGGTGCTCAAAGTGGCGTTCTGATTCGCGATGCGGAAGCCTTGGAGCGTATGGAGAAGGTGGACACCGTGGTGGTGGATAAAACCGGCACGCTGACAGAGGGCAAGCCGCAAGTCACCCGGCTTGTCGCGGCCAACGGGTTCGATGACAGTAGTCTCATGCGTTATGCAGGCGGCCTGGAGAAAGGCAGTGAGCACCCACTGGCTCACGCCATACTCGATAAAGCCAAGGGCATGGACCTGAAGCTTCCGGATGCGGAAGACTTTGACTCTCCGAATGGTAAAGGGGTTACCGGTCGAATAGACGGCAAGCGGGTGCTACTTGGTAACCGCCTTCTCATGGAGTCGGAAAATGTCGACACCACGCGATTTGACGGCGACGCCGACCAGCTCCGAAAAGATGGTGCTACCGTGATTTTTGCTGCTGTCGACGGAAACGTCGCAGGGTTGCTGGCGATTGCCGATCCGGTCAAGGAAACCACCGAAGCCGCTATTTCCGCGCTGCAAAAAGACGGCATCCGGGTGGTCATGCTGACCGGCGATAACCGCACTTCAGCTGAAGCAGTTGCCCGAAAACTGCATATCGACGAAGTGGAAGCGGAAGTCCTGCCGGAAGATAAGGGCAAGATCGTCCAGCGCCTGAAAGACGAAGGCCGTGTTGTCGTGATGGCGGGTGACGGCGTAAACGATGCGCCTGCACTGGCAACGGCGGATGTCGGTGTGGCCATGGGCACCGGGACCGATGTCGCCATCGAAAGCGCCGGCATTACGTTGCTACGCGGCGACCTGATGGGCATTGTCGAGGCGCGCCGTTTGTCTCTGGCGACCATGCGCAATATCCGTCAGAACCTGTTTTTCGCCTTCGTTTACAACTCCGCCGGTGTTCCGATAGCGGCAGGGGTTTTGTACCCGTTTTTCGGGATACTGCTGTCGCCCATTTTTGCAGCGGCCGCCATGTCGCTGTCCTCGGTCAGCGTGATCGTGAATGCGCTGCGTTTGAGGGTGGTGAAACTCGGGTCAAAGCAATGAACTTCTGAATCATTGGAGGTAGCTATGTCATACACGATCGATCAAGTTATCAAAGATGTCGATTTCGAGGACGTGGACAGAAGAGCGCGTCAGGCCCTCACTGATCACGGGTTCGGTGTGCTGACAGAAATTGATGTCAAAGCCACCATGAAGAAAAAGCTGGACAAGGATATGCAGGCCTATCGGATTCTCGGGGCCTGCAATCCTGGCATGGCCTGGGAAGCCATCGGTGTGGAGCCTCGCGTGGGTGCCATGCTGCCTTGCAACGTTATTCTTCGTGAGGTTTCGGAGGGCATTGAGGTAAGTGCAGTGGATCCATTGGCTTCCATGAGCGCCATCGATAATGACGAGCTCAAGCAGGTTGCCGGGAAGGTCAGGGATATGCTCTCTGAGGTTGTGGAATCGATCTGAAGCCGGTAGAGGCGTCGATTTGCTGCAGTGCCTGCGGTTTGCAATGGATTAGCGAATTAGCCAGGCGAGCACATAGCCCAACTGAACACTGGAAATGCAAATAGGACTCCTCATTTGACGACGGGATACCTATTTGATGTCAGTCATATTATGGAGAAGAAAAAAGGAAAAAAGGAAAAAAGATATGGATATAAAGACTATTGGACAACTGATCGACTGGACGCGCGATCTGCACTCACATCTGGCGAGCTGTCTGTCCCATTGCGCAACAACGCACGAGGAAGAACGGGCCCGTGCGCTTTTGGATTATCTGGCAGCTCATGAATCGGAAATAGAGCGGATCGTAAACGAGTTTGAGCGCCAGGGAGATGCGAAGGCTCTGGAGACCCGAGTTATCGACTACCTCTCTCATAACCCGATCAAAACTCACCGAACCTGCGACGAGCCCTACGCAAAGCTGGATTTTGCTGGCATCTCCCGCGAGGTCTTTGACTTCCACGATCAGATTATTGATCTCTACAAGACACTGGTTGGAAAGGCCGAGATTCCAGAAGCAAAGGAACTGCTGGAATCACTGTTGACCATGGAGCAGAACGAATCCATGCGTCTCGCTCGCCAGGTAGGGCGCATGGACGACCTTTAAAGCAACCAAATAGATCGAGAGGCCAGGGTAAGCGGTAGTGATCACACCTGAAAGACGGGTGCGAACCCACCGCCTGGGGTACGAAAGTTAGTGGCCTGGCCTTGGTAAACCCGTGCGGCGGAAAGCAGAAGTTGCCCAGCATAGGTGTACAAACGGATATCGACCTTTCTGGTGGTGACCGTGCCATCCACTCTCAGCGTGCGTTCTCCGGCGGGAACGAAGTTCTGCGCGATGTAATCACCCTTCAGGATCTCTTCGAAAACGCGGCGGGTTAGTTTTTCGCCCCGATAGACGCCCTTGCTGCCATGGCCCGCTACCGGTTTGAAAAACAGTTTACGCCGGTTGCTCCACAACTCCGCCTCATCACTTGCTGAAACCAGCCGGGTCTTCGGTACAGCTCTATCCAGAAATCCTGCCTCGGTTTCACTCAGGCCCCAGTCGCGCAGGGTTTGGGCATCAGATAGCAGGATCAGGTTCCGTTTGTCGGCCATAAGCGCATGGGCGCGTGGATTGGGCGTGACGACCGCCGCGCCGTCGAGGTAGGCGCACCTCAGCGCCCCAAGAGCCGGGGCCTCCAAGGCAAAATCCACCAGGCGGTTGTACACCATGTCGATAGGCTTGCCGTGGGCGCTCAGGGCACCATCAACATACTCAAGCTCCGATGGGTCGAGGATCAAGGTCTCTATGCCTCTGGCCTGGAATAACTGCTGGGCCAGTTGGAATTCCGGGAACATAAACTGGGATTCTGGGGTATCGTCCACAATGGCCAGGCAACCGGGCGTCGAGTCGCCACCTTGCCGTTGCCATTCCTGCTGGAACATGGCAAACACTGCGTCCTCGAACCCATCCAGTGCCCGGTTGGTGCCAGCGGTCTGCTGGGACGGGTCACAGCATCGGTGTTGTGCCCGGGCCAATACCGTGTTCAGAAATGCGCCGCCGGCGTTGGTGTTGATTTCGATCAGCTGAGGCCCGTTCTCGCCCAGGTGAAAGTCGTAGCCCATGAAGGCCCCGATGGGGCCTGGATCAAAACCGGCGATGTCCGGCGCCCAGGACAGAGCTCTTTCCCGGTAGGACGGAAGCTCGGCAGCCGATTCGATCGCCTGAACGATCCGCTCCATCGTCGCGATGTCCGCCTGGGGTACAAAAACCGGTGTGTTTGAAAAGAAATGATGGATCTCGGGAGTGGCCGGCGCCTCGTTCCCAGTGTCTGAAAACTGCTTCTGGAGGCTGTCAGTGAGCGCTTTTCGGTCAAGGGTGATGCAGTAACACTGCCGGTTGAGCTGGTCGGCGTGGGTTTTGGTTGTTCGCTGGTTTTCCTGGGGCACGTCTTGCATTGGTCGTCCTTGGTCATTGTGAATCGTTCCACCTTGATTCTGGTCAAACGAATGCATGTTTCGCAACTGTTTTCAGGCCTGTTTCAGCTTGGTGTGATGGACTGCCAAGTAATGACCATGCCTGTTCGGGATCTTGCTTACCGGGCGAGGAGATCTTACTGAAACCCTCTGACCAAAAAGGGCACGCTATGAAACATTCGTTTCGCAAGCAGTGTATTGCTGGTATTACGGCCAGTGTCGCTATGAGTTTTTCGCTGATGGTGGCCGCAGACACGAACCGGGCATTTGTTCCCATGGGCACAGCGGATGCCGTCGGCGTTATTGATCTGGAAAACCGCAAGGTGACGTCGTCCATTGGCGGCACCCTGAATACCCACGGTTCGGCACTGACCCCGGATGGCCGGCATCTGGTGGTGGGTAGTTTGTCGGCGCATGATCGTCAGGAGCCGGTTAGTCGCCCCGAAGGCGTATCAGAAGATGAACACGCCGCTCATCATGGGGGCGGGCAGTCTACTGAATTGGAAGCAGGGAGTACCGGGCTGCTCTATTTGGTGAACACGGCCACAAAGACGATTGACCGCAAACTGGAAGTGCCGGGGCCGGTGCACCATGTGCTGGTGACTTCCGACAGTCGCTATGCCGTTTCCACGCATCCTGCCAGTGGCAGCATCAGCGTTGTGGATCTGGATTCCGGTCAGTTGGTCAAAACTGTGGCGACGGGGCCGGCCCCCAACTATCTGGTGCAAACCGACGACGGCCAATCCCTTCTGGTCAGCAATACCGGTAATGGCACGGTCAGCGAAGTGGATACCGAGCACTGGTTCGTCGAGCGCAACCTGCGGGTTGGCGGCAACCCAGAGCATCTGGTGCTTGCCCCCGGCAACCAGCGGCTCTACGTGAATGATGCTGCATCCGGCCAGGTTCTTGTCATTGAGCTTGCCAAAGGCGCGGTGGCGGACCGGTACGAGGTTGGGGAGGCGCCCCATGGCGTTGGCTTGAGCGCAGATGGCCAGACCCTCTATGCCACCAGCCAGGGCGGCAACCAGGTGGTCCGGATTGAGCTAGCCAGCGGCGCCCGCCACAGCAGGCCGCTGGCTCCTGCGCCCTATCATCTTGCGGTCTCTCCCTACGATGGCCAGCTACTGGTGACCAGTCGGGCAGAGAACAAGCTTTGGGTGCTCGACCCGGAATCCCTCGATGTGGTTGATGAGATCGCGCTGAGCGGCATAGGCCATCAGATATCCCTTGAAGCCCATTAGTACTCTGTTCTGACACTGTTTTTTTCGCAAAGGAACCGCTCATGGATCGACGCTTTAAAATTACCTTGGCAATATTTGCCGTTATCGCACTGGTTTTACTCTGGGGAGAACACAAGGTTCATCTGCTTGGCGCCTTGCCCTGGCTGATACTGCTTGCTTGTCCGCTGATCCATATTTTTATGCACGGAGGGCATGGAGGACATGGAGGACATAACCACCAGGCAGAGCAACCGGGAAAGAGTGGAGAGCAGCGTGATGACTGATGGTGCATCGGATTATGGCCTTTGGAGCCTAGTGGTGCTGAATTCGGCGATTTTCATATTCTTCGCCTTCAGTTTTTTCAAACCGCAGACCCGCCGGGACTGGCGTTCGTTTGGTGCCTTCAGCGCATTTCTGGTGGCACTGTTCACCGAGATGTACGGGTTCCCGCTGACGCTCTACTTCCTCTCCGGCTGGCTGCAGAGCCAGTATCCCGACGTGAACTGGTTGGCTCACGACAGTGGCCACTTGCTGGAAATGCTGTTTGGTTGGAGGGGTTCCCCACACTTTGGGCCGTATCATCTCTTGAGCACAGTGTTTATTGGCCTCGGGTTTTATCTGATTGCGGCTGGCTGGCGTACCCTGTATGCCGCGCAAAAGGCAGGGCAGTTGGCCACAACCGGCCTTTATGCCCACGTTCGCCACCCTCAGTATTCCGGCTTCGTGCTCATCATGTTCGGTTTTCTGCTGCAGTGGCCAACGCTGCTGACGCTGGCCATGTTCCCGGTGCTGGTGTGGATGTACTCGCGCCTGTCTATTCACGAGGAGCGTGAAACAGAAAAAGCGTTCGGCTCCGATTGGCGGGCCTATGCAGCCAGAACTCCCCGTTTTATTCCGCGATTGAGGAATTTGAGGCGCAAGGAAATCGAGGAACAAGAATGATGCATGGGGCAACTATCTCAGTAGGCGTTCTTGCAGTCGCACTAATCAGCGGCTGCGGTAAACAGACGGTGGATGACCGCTGGTACACACAGGCTGAGGTCGAGCGCGGCGCAGTGGTGTTCGACGACAACTGCGCAAGCTGCCATGGCGGCAATGCCCAAGGCGCTTTCAATTGGAAAAAGACTCTGAAGGATGGCTCTTACCCGCCGCCACCGCTCAACGGAACAGGTCATGCCTGGCACCATTCCTTCGACACGCTGATGGGTACAATTAGTCAAGGTGGCGCCCCCATGGGTGGGAAAATGCCGGCCTTCGCAGACGAGCTCTCCAGGGACGATCAAAAAGCCGCTATCGCCTATTTCCAGAGCAAATGGGACAAGCGGATCTATGAGGCATGGTCTGAAAGGAGTGGGCTCTGATTTCTCTGGGTAATCAGACGATTAACTCAAGGAGGCAGCGTATGAAATGCTTATGGGTGGTGGCTTTTCTAAGTGTTTTTCCGGGCAGTGCGCTGGGTGGTGCGCCCTCGGCGGAATCATTGATTGAGGGGATGGAGGCCACCCTGTGGTCGGACAGCAACCACGGCCGTTTCACCATGCGTATCGAAACCGAATACTGGACCTGGGAACCGGACCTGGAGGCCTGGATGGTTCGGCAGGTTTAAGATGGAATTATAGCGAGGGCGGGACCGGGCCATCCGTATGGTTTATGAGGTCCGGGAGTCCCACACATCGCAGTGGGCCGCCATTGAGGCCGTGGCCAGCAAGATCGGCTGCACCGCCCAGACGTTGAGCAGTTGGATTCGGAAGGCGGCTGCGCCTGCGGCCCCCTCCGCCTCGGGCACTGATGCCCGCGTCAAGGAACTGGAGCGCGAGGTTCGTGAGCTCAAGCGAGCCAACGAAATCCTCAAGGTCGCCAGCGCTTTTTTCGCCCAGGCGGAGCCCGACGGGCAGGCCATCCTGCGCCGTTTGAAGTGATCTGGCAGCTGATCGACAAGCACCGGCAAAGCTTTGGAGTCGAGCCACTGTGCCGCGTGTTGCAAGTGTCTCCATCGGCTTACCGGCGCCATGCTGCACGGCTACGTGACCGCTCACGACGCTCCGCCCGAGCGATCCGTGACGAGGAACTTGCTGTACAAATTCACCGTGTCTGGCAGGAAAACTACGAGGTCTACGGGGCTAGGAAAGTCTGGCGGCAGATGCATCGCGAACACCAGGTGGTTGCGCGCTGCACAGTGGAACGGTTGATGCGTGAAATGGGGCTCTGCGGCGTAATGCGGGGCAAAACGGTGAAAACCACACAACCCGATCCTGACAATGCCAATCCCAGGGATCTGGTAAAGCGCCAGTTCACGGCCGAACGTCCCAATCAGCTCTGGGTCGCCGATTTCACATTCGTTTCAACCTGGCAGGGATTTGCTTATGTGGCGTTCATCGTCGATGTCTACTCACGGTTTATCGTAGGCTGGCGTGTCAGCCGACACATGCGCACAGAGTTTGTTCTGGATGCTCTGGAACAGGCGCTTCACACTCGTCGGCCTGAGCCCCACCGGCTGGTTCATCACAGCGATAGGGGCTCGCAATATCTGTCGATTCGCTACAGCGAGCGGCTGGGCGAAGCTGGCATCGAACCCTCGGTTGGCAATACCGGTGACAGCTACGACAACGCACTGGCAGAGACCATCAACGGCCTCTACAAGACCGAACTGATCCATAAGCGAGGGCCGTGGAAAAGCGTAGACAGTCTGGAGTGGGAAACGCTGAAGTGGGTGACCTGGTTCAACCATCAGCGCCTGCTGGAGCCAATTGGAAATAGGCCACCGGCCGAGTTTGAGGCACTATATGAACAGAGTCAGGCAACCATATCGGTTGCTGCCTGACTCAAACAAAACAGCCTCCGCGAAACCCGGGGCGGTTCAAGACGCCATTCGAGCATTGGATTGGGTTGGCGAAGCAAGCGTGGGGGATGCCGTTTCCAAACTTCATAAACTACTACCCGAGAGCGAATGGGGTGCTCTGGTGTCATCTCACCGCTCGTTGCCTATCTGGATGGCGAGTGCAATCTGCGCTCAGTCGAGTTGCCCCCACCCTTTTAAGTTGGGCTAGCGGTTAGCTGTAGCCTACTTACCGCCAGACCGGCATCATCTGGAATGGGGCAATTCGATGTGAAAGCCCGTGAGGCCAGCGGCTGAGGTGCACCAGATGCGGCCTTTGTGAGCCTCAATGATGGACCGGGTGATGGCAAGTCCGAGCCCGGCGTTGCTCGGGCTTCCCTCCCGCCGAGCGGGGTCGACCCGGTAAAATCGGTCGAAGAGCTTCTCTAAATGCTCTGAGCTGATTGTGTCCCCTGGGTTCTCGATGCTGAATGTGGTTGAGTCCGCTGCCTGGCGGATCAGAACCGAAATTGTCTTTCCCGCCGGCGTGTAGCGCAGCGCATTAGATAGCAAATTGGATAGCGCGCGATCAAGCATCAGCCGATCCCCCTGCGCTTGGCCTGTGCCTGTGAGCGATAGCTCAATGCCACGCTCTTCGGCTAGGAGGTGGTAGTAGTCAAACAGCTTGTAGACTACGTCAGCCAGTTCGATCCTGGCCTGCTCTGGGATGATTAAGCCATTATCAGCCTTGGCCAAGAACAGCATGTCATCAATCATTCGAGACATGCGCTTCAATTCTTCCAAGTTGGAGTAGAGGTTCTCCTCGTATGCGGTGATGTCGCGCTTATGGCTCAAGACTACCTCAGTATGGGTCATGAGGTTGCTGACGGGCGTTCGTAGTTCGTGTGCGATGTCCGCCGAGAAGTTGGAGAGTCTAATGAAGGCCTCTTCAAGTCGAGCCAGCATCGCGTTGAAGGACAGAACTAACTGCTGAAGTTCTTGCGGTACTGGTTCGAGAGGAATTCGCTCCTGCAATGATCGGGCGGACATCCCGGAGGCCACGCGAGTGACTTGCCGCAGAGGCTTGAGGCCACTGCGAGCTACCACCCAGCCGAGCGCGGCACTGACCAAGGCACTGATGATCAGTCCAATCCAGAACCATCGCTGCAGCGTGTCGAAGAAGTGTGTGTGATTGGTTACGTCGAGAATCAGCAGGGCTGTGAGAGGCTCAGGTTGATCGGCTACCGAGATTTGGGCCGTCATACCGCGGTACATGTGCTGGCCGTTCTGCCACTCCCACATGTTCTGCTCATTTGCGCGCCTGAAGCGCTCAGGCACCTCGACTGCTCTGGGGTCGGAAAATAACACTGTGTCGTCGCTAGCCAGGATGGTGGCCGCCAGGTCCTGATGGGCTCCCAGCAAGGCCCGCAACTGCGGTAATTCTTCCGAAAGGCTCGCTTCACCGCGGGCATTGTTGAGGAGATGTTTGGTAGATTCGAGTTTCTCCACCAGGGCCTGCCGATCCTGCATCTTGAAATGGTGCTGACTGAGCATATTGAAACTCAGCCCTGCTACCGTCAGGACTGCAATTACCGCGGACATGAACATCAAGCTCATGCGCGCGGTCAGCGAAAGGTGCTTCATATTCACTCCGGAGCATCCATCATGTACCCCATGCCGCGGGCGGTATGAATCAGCTTGAGATCGAAATCGTCATCGATTTTTGCGCGTAGCCGGCGTACCGCGACCTCAATGACATTGGTGTCGCTGTCGAAGTTCATGTCCCAAACCTGAGAGGCAATCAGCGACTTCGGGAGCACTTCACCGCGTCGGCGCAGCAGTAACTCCAGTAGTGAAAATTCCTTCGCCGTCAGGTCAATTCTTTTCCCGCCCCGGACAGCACGTCGCTTCATCAGATCGACTTCCAGATCGGCAATTTTCATGGTGGTCTGCGTCGGCGAACCATTACCTCTGCGCAACAGCGTTCTGACCCTGGCCAGAAGCTCTGAGAAAGCAAATGGCTTGATCAGGTAGTCGTCCGCACCCAGCTCCAACCCTTTAACGCGGTCTTCCACACCATCGCGTGCCGTCAAGAACATTACGGGGACGTCTTTTCCTGCTGCGCGCAACATGCGCAGCACTTCCCAACCGTCCAGCCCAGGCATCATTACATCCAGAATTAGCAGGTCATAGGCTTCGCTAAGTGCATGCTGAAGGGCATCTGTACCGGTCATAACCCGGTCGACATTGAACCCAGCCTCGGTGAGACCTTGCTGGAGGTACGTACCGGTTTTGGGTTCGTCTTCAGCTACCAGTAGTTTCATGTGTGCATACTCCAAAAGTCGGGTGGCCTGAGTTTGCAGGCAAACCGCGGCCCCAACCAGAAGCTTACGAAAATGTAATTCTGACTTCAGCTCACTGACAGGGTGGCTTGTCTAGGGTGCAAGCATGAGTACTAGGTTGTGCTCTCGGCCCTCGACAGACCAAAAGCAGAGGTGCCGGCCATAGTTTGCACTGATGGAGACTGCCCATGAAATCGCTGAAACCTTTGCTTCTGGTTGGTTCGCTACTGCTGTCTTCCATGGCTTGGGCCGAAGGGGGCAGCGACCGTGTATTCTAGCGCATCCAGCAGATGCGCGACAAAGCAGAAGCCGTGCTGATCCAGGCGGAGAAGGCCCCGGTCGGCGAGCGGCATGTGCACATGAAGGAGCATATGAACATGCTCGAAGACATCATGAGCCAGCTGCAAAACGAACATCCCGCGCCAAACATGTCTGCCGAAGAGCATCTGGCCTGGATGGAAAAGCATGACAAGCTGGTAGACGACGTGCTGGGTCAAATGATTCGAGAGCACAAGCTGATGATGGCCGACAAGGAATGCCATCAGTAAAGATTTCCCCCATCTTCCAGGCCTTCCGTGATTGCTCCTTTGGCCTAGCGGCGCCTTTATGGCGCCGTGCTTTTTCCCAGCTGACGCAATTGTAGTTTTGGGGTCAGCGGCCTGGCAGCAAGCGGGGAATAGCATGAGATTTCCAGCACCCATCTCGAGGTCTCACCATGAAACACTTACCCCTTAAACTGCTGATCAGCACTCTGTTCATCAGCACCACCTTTCCGGCATTTGCCGAGGTCGGCGGCAGTAGCAATGGCATTGGGCAGCAGGCCCAGGCGACGCCAGCGACTCGTACCATCTTGGTAAAGATGGTCGACATCAACTACAGCCAGAAAACGATCGATGTGAAGCCAGGTGAAACCGTGCGCTTCGTTCTGAAGAACGAGGGCGCGTTGATGCACGAGTTCAACATCGGGCAGGCAGCGTCCCAGCTGGAGCACCAGCGCAAGATGGCGTCCTTGTTCAAGGACGGCACACTGACCCCGACCGGCATGGCCGACCGGCATGGCCGAGCGCATTGTCTGGCATGAGCGTTATGGCACGGGAGACTCCAACCCTCCAGGCTATGCGGAAGTCATCAAAGCCAAGCATGACGACCCGAACGCGGTTCTCGTCGAGCCCGGCACAACCAAAGAGTTCGTGTGGACCTTCCCTAAGGCGGGCAGTTTGATTTATTCGACATAGTGACAATCTCTCTTAATTGTTGGTGGTCTTATCCGCGGGTGCGAATGACCCTGAGTAGCTTATGCATCGCTGCCGTGCATGCCCTACCAAGAAATTCGCAAGGCTTTATGAGGGCATGAAAGACAGTACCGAGCCTTCTGGATGGGCTACAAGAAAGAAATAGCAACCTGACAGAACTGTAATGTTCGACTCAGGTTGCTGACAGGCCCTCTTAGTTAACGTGACATCGAGCCTAAAGCTCGGCCTCTGCAGTTGCAGGGACCACTTAACTTACGAGGAATACCCAAAATGAAATCGATCAAAGCTCTGCTTGTAGTTACTGCTCTGAGCATCTCCAGCTTGGCAATGGCTGAAGGTGGTGCTGACCGAATCTTCGCGCGCATGGAGCAGGCACGCCAGACGTCTCTGGAGGCCTACCGAGTGGCCCAGCAGCAGAAAGTTGAGGCTCCTGTAGCCAGCAGTCCAACCGAGCAAGCAGAGCACACCAACTGCTGAAGTCATCTACCTTACAGAAATGTAATCACCCGGATGGTTGGGATATGGCAGTTTCATACTGCTCATCGTCGGTAAGGCATTGTGCAATGCACCGACGTGGAAAGTTGAGGGGTAAATCCCCGACATTGAAGCAGCCATGAACCCGAGACCGGGCACACCATCACCGGCTCATTTGACGGATTGGACAAAACGGCATGCAAAGCAAAACCTCAAGGCGCACCTTCGTCAAAGGCCTGGCAGCCACCGGTATTATCGGCGGACTTGGCCTGTGGCGCACGCCGGTCTGGGCGGTGAACAGCCCCGGCCAGCCCAACGTACTGACTGGTAACGAATTCGACCTATTCATCGGTGAAACCCCGGTGAACATCACCGGCGCAGCGCGCACGGCCATGACCATCAACGGCTCGCTCCCTGGGCCGATTCTTCGTTGGCGCGAAGGCGATACCGTCACATTGCGCGTGCGCAACCGCCTCAAGGAGGACACCTCCATCCATTGGCACGGCATCATCCTGCCGGCGAACATGGATGGCGTTCCTGGCCTGAGCTTCCATGGCATCGCCCCTGATGGCATGTATGAGTACAAGTTCAAGGTCAACCAGAACGGCACCTACTGGTATCACAGCCATTCTGGGCTCCAGGAGCAGGTCGGCGTATACGGTGCGCTGGTCATCGATGCCAAGGAGCCCGAGCCCTTCAGTTACGACCGTGATTACGTCGTGTTGCTGAGCGACTGGACGGATGAAAATCCAAAGCGGGTACTGGCCAAGCTCAAGAAACAGTCGGACTACTACAACCAGCACAAACGCACCGTTGGTGACTTCATCGATGACGTAAGCGAGATGGGTTGGTCCGCCGCCGTAGCCGACCGTAAGATGTGGGCCGAGATGAAGATGAGCCCGACGGATCTCGCTGACGTCAGTGGCTACACCTACACCTACCTGATGAATGGCCAGGCACCCAATGGCAACTGGACCGGCATATTCAAACCAGGCGAAAAGATCCGCCTGCGCTTCATCAACGCCTCGGCGATGACCTATTTCGATGTGCGCATCCCGGGCCTGAAGATGACGGTAGTCGCGGCCGATGGTCTGCACGTCAAACCGGTCAGCGTCGACGAGTTCCGTATCGCCGTGGCCGAGACCTACGACGTGATCGTCGAACCAGACAGCGAACAGGCGTATACCGTGTTTGCACAATCCATGGATCGCACTGGCTATGCGCGCGGCACCCTTGCTGTACAGGAGGGGTTGAGTGCACCAGTACCCAGCCCCGACCCGCGTCCGCTGATTGCCATGGGCGACATGGGTATGGATCACGGCAGCATGGGCGGTATGGATCACGGGAACATGGCCGGGATGGATCAGGGCAATATGGCGGGAATGGATCATGGCAGCATGCAGGGTGGCATGGCTGGTATGGATCACAGCCAGATGGCCGGAATGGATCATTCAAACATGGCTGGCATGGCTGGCATGGCTGGCATGGCTGGCAACATGCAGGCACACCCGGCCTCAGAGACCAACAATCCTTTGGTCGACATGCAGACCATGACGCCGACGCACAAGCTGGACGACCCAGGTATCGGCCTGCGTGATAACGGCCGGCGCGTGCTGACGTACTCTGACCTGCGCAGCACCTTCCCTGATCCGGACGGGCGTGAGCCAAGTCGCACCATCGAGCTGCACCTCACCGGGCATATGGAGAAATTCTCCTGGTCCTTCGATGGAATCAAGTTCTCTGACGCCGAGCCTCTACGCCTCAAGTACGGCGAGCGTGTTCGCATCACGCTGGTCAACGACACCATGATGACTCACCCGATCCATCTTCATGGCATGTGGAGTGATCTGGAGGATGCGAACGGCAATTTCCTGGTGCGTAAACACACCATCGACATGCCGCCAGGTTCCAAGCGCAGCTATCGGGTGACCGCCGATGCGTTGGGGCGTTGGGCCTATCACTGCCACCTGTTGCTCCACATGGAAACGGGCATGTTCCGTGAAGTCCGTGTGGATGAGTAAAGGAGATTTCTGATGAGTACTTTTATGAAGCGTAATGCCCTGTTTGGCAGCGCAGCGATGTTCAGTCTTTTGGCTGTTCTGCACGCGCCGACGTCATTGGCAGGTGAGGGACACAGCGAGCACGAACAACATGCTGCCGAGTCGGCTGCGCCCGACGCCAGTGACAAGCCTGCAGATCAATCGAAAGGCAAGGCCGCTGGCCATCAGATGGATCATGGCGCCATGGATCATGAGGGTATGAACCATGACGATATGGGGCACGAGGAGATGATGGATAAGCATGGCGGCACCGAAGCCGAAGCAGGTTCGAACCATGACCACTAGGTTTTCACGCCCGTCCCTCATAGCGCTGGCCGTGTCGCTGAGTGCACTCAGCGGCGGCGTTACCCAGGCTGCGGAAGAAATGGATCATTCGGCAATGGGGCACGGCTCCATGTCGATGGACCACAGCCAGATGGGCCACGGTTCCGCCAAAGCGCCGATGGAGGGCATGGATCACAGCAAGATGGATCATGGTGCCATGCAGAGCGAATCGGGCAGCATGGACCATAGCCAGATGGGCCACAGCCAGAGCCAAGAGAAGGCCCCAGCCATGGACCACAGCAAGATGGGACACGGCACCATGCAGGGACAGATGGAGGGCATGGATCATTCGAAGATGAACCATGGCTCCGCTGAAGCCCCGAGAACTACCAGTCGTACGCCGATTCCCGTTCTGACGGATGCTGATCGCCAAGCGGCTTTCCCGCCACTGCCTGGCCACAAGGTGCATGACAGCGCCATCAACAGCTTTTTCCTGCTCGATCAGCTCGAATACCAAGACGCAGATGAGGGCAGCACCCTGGCCTGGGATGCGTCGGGTTGGGTAGGCGGTGATATCAACCGGGTCTGGTTCCGCTCCGAAGGCGAGCGTACCAACGGCGTTACCGAGGACGCTGAATTACAGCTGCTGTACGGCCGCTCGATCGGCCCTTGGTGGGATGTCGTCGCGGGCGTTCGCCAGGACTTTAAACCGGAGTCGCCGCAGACTTGGGCTGCCTTCGGTATCCAGGGCATGGCGCTTTACGCCTTTGAGGCCGAAGCCACGGCCTTCGTCGGCGAGAATGGCCAAACTGCTGCCCGACTGGAGGGCGAGTACGACATTCTGCTGACCAACCGGCTGATTCTCCAGCCAACTGCCGAAATGAACTTCTACGGCAAGAACGATCCTGAGCGAGGTGTGGGGTCTGGGTTGGCAAATACCGAGCTCGGCTTGCGTCTGCGTTACGAGATTGTCAGGGAGTTTGCCCCCTATATCGGGGTTTCCTGGAGCCGCTCCTATGGCAACACGGCAGACATGGTGCGCGACGAGGGCGGTGATGTAGACGAGGCGCGTTTTGTCGCCGGTATCCGGATGTGGTTTTGAGAACCTGACATGAAAAGAACAATTAAAACTTTGGTGGCGGCCGGCGTGGTCGGTAGCACAGCTGTCCTGGCCGGCGCCTACTTTGGCGTGGTCAACGTGGGGGCCGACGATCCCCATTTTCCTGCAGTGAATGCGTTTCTCACGATGGCCCGTGACCGCTCTATCGAAGTCCGTTCGCGGGACATCGAGGTTCCCAACCTAGATGATCAAGCTCTTATTCGCGCCGGTGCGGGCAACTACAACTCCATGTGTATCGGCTGTCATTTGGCGCCAGGTGTGGCGGAGACCGAGCTAAGCCAATCGCTTTATCCTGCGCCCCCCAACCTCGCCAAGATCGGTGTCGATGGCAATCCGTCAGCAGCGTTCTGGGTGATCAAGCATGGCATCAAGGCAACGGGTATGCCTGCGTGGGGCAAGAGCATGGGAGACGAGTACATCTGGGGCATGGTTGCCTTCCTCAACCAACTGCCGACGATGGATGCCAAGCAATACCAAACACTCGTCGCATCCAGTGGCGGCCATCAGCACGGTGGTGGGGAAACGCAGATGCATAACCATGAAGGACAGCACGGCGACAACAAGCCTGGCCATCATGACAATAGTGGCGGTGGCGATGACCATCATGGATCAGGTGATGCTGGAGAGCCTGGTCATCACGATGCCGCGGCTACGGATAGCGAGGGTGGCTCCGCACCTAAGGCAGGTCACCATTCGGATATGAGTGGCGATGACCACCATGCTGGGGATGAGGCGTCGTCCAACGGAGGTGATCATCACGCCGAGCAGGCTCCGAACGCCTCGCCCAAGACCCACACCCACGCCGATGGCAAAGAGCACGTACATGAAAGCTAAATATCTGGCCTTACTGGCCGCTCTCTCCGTCACGTCTGCGGTTCAAGCAGCTGATGCCCTGACGATTGATGTCCATCGTGATGCCAATTGCGGATGTTGCAAGAAGTGGATTTCACACCTCGAAGCGAATGGCTTCAAAGTCGTCGACCATGTTGAAAGCAACATGACAGCAGTGAAGCAAAGACTGGGCGTCGCGCCACGGTTAGCGTCTTGCCACACCGCGGTGATTGACGGCAAGTTCGTCGAAGGTCATGTGCCGGCGGCTCAGGTCATCGAACTCACCAAGCGCGATGATCTGCTGGGCATCGCTGTTCCCGGGATGCCGGCGGGCTCCCCCGGCATGGAAGTCGATGGCGTACAGCATGCCTACCAGGTCATTGGCTTGACCAAGACGGGTTCTGATCAGGTCGTTGCAGAATATCCCGCCCAGTAGTACTGCCTGCCAGCACGGCCGCTTGTGTGTAGTGGCCGACTCATTTTCATACGTCCTTTAACCTAAGTAAAAAAGGCGCCCTAGGGCGCCAAGGGCTGTCTCCAAACCAAAGGAGCACTACGAGGGGACAGCAGGACCAAGGAGCGAGCGGGCAATCAACCCGCTCGCTTGCCAGGGTTAGAGAACTTCCAGCGGGTACTCGACAATCAGGCGGAACTCATCCAAATCCGACTCGAAGTCGGTGGCGCGAGTCGTGGCTTGTCGAATGCGAAAGGACATGTCCTTCAACGACCCAGACTGCACAACGTACTTGGCCTCGATGTCCCGCTCCCAGCGCTTCTGGTTGGTCAACGGATCGCCGTTGTCATCACGGCGCATATAGACTTCGTTGGCGTTGCTGTAGTCGGCATCCCAGCCCTGGGCATATCGAGTCATGAAGCTCAATCCAGGCACACCGAAAGGCTCCATATCCAGGCCATAGCGCACTTGCCATGACTTCTCCTTCGGCGAGTTGAAGTCGCTGTACTGGATGGAGTTGTCGAGGTAGATGGAGTCCGATTGGCGCAAGTAGTCGAAGTCATCATCGCCATTGTTGCGCTGGAGACCCACCAGCACTGTATGAGCGCCGAATTGGATGCCGACCTTGCCGCTCCAGATGTTGTTATCGAAGCTCCCGAGGAGCTGCCTCCCTTCATCGACCGCCTTGTAGTAGTTCAGCCCGCCGATCAAGGCGACATCGTCCGCAAGCGGGTAGCTCAGCGTGGTGCCCGCGTAATATTGATTCCAGGCATCCTTGAGGCGGCTGGTGTAGAGACTAAAGCCGACGTTGTCATTAAGCGTGTAATCACCACCGAAATAGGCGATCCATGGCGAGTCCACTTCGCCCGCGTAGAAGGTAGCGAAGCCGTCGCGCATGCTGCTGGTATTGGGTTGGCTCATCGAGTGGAGGCGACCGCCCTGAAGCGACAGTCCTTCCACGCTGCTGTTGACCACGGTGACACCTCGGAAACTCTCCGGTAAAAGCCGTGCATCACCGTATTGGACGACCGGGCTGACGGGAAAGACGTCGCCTACCTTGATCTCGGTATCCATGAACCGAGTTTTCACCGCGCCCCCCAGTTTGGAGTAGTTGTCCTCAGCCTGCCCGAGGCTGTTGTAAGGCATCACGTCGACTGAGCCGCCTGCTCCAGAACGGCCGTCGCCGGTGTCAAGCTTGAGCCCTAGCATGGCAAAGGCATCGACACCAAAGCCTATGGTGCCCTCGGTGAAACCAGACTCGAATCTGCCTATCACGCCATGCGCCCACTCTTCCGAATAGCCATTACCCGAGCTGCTGGACTGGCCTTTACGGAAATCGCGGTTGAAGTAGAGATTTCGATTGAGAATGGTCAGGCTGCTGCCTTCGATAAATCCCTCGCCTTTCTCGCCGGCGGCCATTGCAGCTTGCCCGGTACTGACGCTCAGAGTGAGCAGAGAAAGTCCTAACAGGGTTCTGTTATTCATAAATGCTCCTGATGTTATTGGCAGTTGTCATTGTGTGGTCGCATATATGTGCCAAGCGCGCCGGGCATAGCCAGGCACGCCTTGGTCATATTTCCACATGCCAAATAACGTCAGGGTGACTTGGAAATTACATTTCAGTCAGCGCGATGTCATTTATCTAGTTTTGATTAAGGCAACCTGTCCCGGCTGCCCGGTATTCAAGAATATTCAGATCGCCATTGGAGTCCTCGTAGGTCATCTGGGCCGGCATCACACCGCAGCTAGAGTCCGTCGGGGTAGTGGCCACGACCCTGGCGATATCGAGTTTCATGCCGTAGCGGTAATGAATAACTTCAGGCGGATTCTTTCCGTTAGCGGCAGCATACTCTTGCATGGCCTGCTCATTGGCCTGAATCATCCGACCATAAACACGATCAGCGCCGCCTTCTGCCAGAGTGGCAGAGGAAACAACCATAGCGGCAAGGGCTGCAATAACTTTGAGGCTTTTCATGTTTAATCACTCCTTCAAGGTGGTGATTAAAATATATCCGCTCAACCTGTCATAAAAATGAAGTCAAAGTTACATCGCTGTAATGCTTCCTGCCGCGTTACCCGGGCGAGTCAGCTTGGCGCGTGGCTTGCCCGGGTTTGTAAAGCTATAGCTCCTGCGGTGCGCGAACCTTTTGTGTACGCTGTCTTCGCATCAGCCAGTACGCGGCCGGCAAAACCAACATGGACATCAGCGGCGCGGTAATCATGCCGCCGACCATGGGCGCGGCGATGCGCTTCATCACTTCAGATCCGGCACCTCCGCCCCAGAGGATTGGCAACAGGCCGGCGATGATCACGGCCACCGTCATCACCTTGGGCCGCACGCGCAGCACTGCGCCTTCACGAATTGCCTCCAGTAGTGCCGGGTCACCGCTGCGCCCGGCATCCATACGTGCATGCCAGGCATTCTTCAGGTACAGCAGCATGATCACCCCAAATTCCGCCGAGACGCCGGCCAAGGCGATAAAGCCGACCCCAGTGGCAACCGACAGGTTGAAGCCGAACCAGTAGAGCAGCCAGATGCCGCCCGATAGGGCGAAGGGCAGGGTTGCCATGATCAGTAGGGCCTCACCGAAGCGGCTGAAGGTCAGGTAAAGCAGCACGAAGATGATCAACAAGGTCGCCGGTACCACCCAGGCCAGCCGTGCATTGGCGCGCTCCAGGGACTCGAACTGACCGGAGTAGGAGACGGTCATGCCAGCATCGAGTTGTACCTGCTCAGCTACGCGTTGCTGCAACTCGCGCACGGTCGATGCCAGGTCGCGCCCACGGACATCGACATAGACCCAACCGGACAGACGCCCGTTCTCGCTGCGCAGCATCGGCGGCCCTTCGGTCAGACTAACCTGGGCGACGGTGCCCAAGGTGATCTGCTGGCCGGCTGGGGTGAGGATCGGCATACGCCGTAGTGCCTGCGGACTGTCTCGCCACTCCTTGGGATAGCGCAGGTTGATCGGGAAGCGGGCCAGTCCTTCAACCGTCTCACCAATATTGCTGCCGCCGATGGCGCCCGATACCACCGCCTGCACATCGGCGATGCTCAGGCCATAGCGCGCCGCGGCCAGTCGATCGATCTGGATGTCCACGTAACGGCCGCCAGTAAGGCGTTCTGCCAAGGCCGAACTCACCCCAGGCACCTCTTTGGCCACGGCCTCGATATCGCGCGTTATGCGCTCGATGTCGACCAAGGAGGTTCCGGACACTTTTCGATGCAGGCGGCAAGCGGGTCGCGTTGCCTATGAGCAGCGCGGTGGATCTGCCAACCATTCCCCCGGAGCTGTTTACCAAGTTTCAAACGAGTTTCTACGCGGATCCCGTTGATGCGGTTATAAAGGCTTTAGGTGTGGATTGAGCCTGAGAACTCAGGATGCCGGGGCGGTCTGCAGGCACATCGAAGAAGTCGCCGGGCAAGGGCGGTGTCGCCGCTGGAGGTGCTGATTGTGAAGCATGTTGTTGTTTTGCCGGCTGAAACGGTCGCAGACATTACCTGTGATGCCTGTTGTTGTGGGATGCAAATAAAGTTTCATCCGTACAAATAAAGTATCATCCTTACAAATAAAGTTTCATCCTAAGCCTGTATCCGCTATGTTGAGGTCATCGACACGGTGGATGCAGGCTTTTTCATGTCTGGAACATTCAAGGGCCTGACCCAGGCACAGATTGATAGAAGGCTCAAGGAGGGGCGTGGCCAAGGCCAGGGACGGGACTACAAGCCGTTCATCTACACCAGGGATGTGTCCTCGTTGGGGCGCTCCCACCGCCTGCCTGGCAGCAAGACCCGGCGTCTGCACCATCTTTTATCCGATCTTGAACTGGCCATTTTCCTGACCTTGGATCGGTCTCCCCAGGTCACTGATATCCGTGAGCAGTTCCCGATGCGGGCCGAAGATACGGTGCGCATCGCCGAGGAACTTGGCCTTGCTCACGGTCGCTACAAAGGAATCCCTCAGGTTCTGACCAGCGATTTCCTGGTGGATTTTGATGACCCCCAGCGCCCATCCGTCGCGATCCAGGCCAAGTACAGTGCCGATCTGCAGAAGCCGGAAGTCATCGAGAGACTTGAACTTGAAAGGCGCTACTGGCAGGAAAAAGGGATTCCCTGGTTCATCATCACGGAGCGCGAGGTATCCAGAGAGGCATTTGCCAATATCCAATGGCTCTATCCGGCCCATGCTGAAGACGACATTGCACAGGATGATCTCGCACACTATCAGCAGCTGTTTTTGCTCGAGTTTCAGCGTCACCCAGACCGGAAGCTGACCGCCATTGCCCAGGAAATGGATACTTCCGGCCAACTGGAGGCTGGTCAAGCACTCTATTGGCTACGCCAGCTGCTGGCTCGGCACTGGTTTCTCTTCGATCTTGACACCCCTTACCGCGTGCTGAAGCCGAAGGATCTAGCTGCCAACCCTCATCAGATTCATCAGGAGCTGATCAGTGTTGTCCGTTAATCAGGTGTTCCGTATGGGAGAGCTCCGAAAGCGCCTGCTCTGGTCCGGTACCGAGCAGGCTGTCTGGATTGATATCGATTTGGACACGGCGCTGCCCGAATCGATATCGGTTGCAGAGCTGGAGCGTCTGATTATTGAGGGTGAGCTGGAGAGCATTGGCGATCCCTTCGAGGAGACGGTCCTTCGGGAGGTGGAGGCAGGCTCCCCTGACCAGCTGAAACGTGATGAGGCGTGGGCGATGCTGGCGGATTATATGCACGATCCCCAGCTTTTCGTGCGGCGCCCCAGAGGGCTCATTGTCGGAAGCATCATGCAACGCCATGGTGTCACCAAACAGACGGTGTACAGATTACTGAGGCGCTACTGGCAACGAGGCATGTGTAGGAACGCCCTCTTGCCGGACTATGTCAACTCGGGTGCCCGTGGCAAGCGCCGAAGGCCGAACAGAGCCAAGCTGGGCAGGCCAAGAGTGGTGATGGCGGGGAAAGGGCGTAATGTCACGCCGGATATCGAGCGCATTTTTCGCCGGGTCATCGAGGAACGCTTGCTCAAGGAAAAACATCCGTCCATTCCTGATGCCTACGCCTCCGGGCTGAACCTGCTCCGTGCTGTTCAGCCGGAGCTGCCGACCTCCGAACTGCCTACATTGGGGCAGTTCCGGTACTTCTATGGGCGCGAATATCATTTCACCGACACCTTGCCGCGCAGGATGTCCGCAGTGGACTTTGCCAAGGACTTCCGGCCGCTCAACAGCACATCGACGACTGAGACCCTGGGTCCAGGATACCGTTACCAAATAGATGCCACCATCGCAGATATTTATCTGGTTTCAGAGCATGACCGCAGCCTTATCGTCGGCAGGCCTGTCGTTTACATGGTGCTCGACGTGTTCAGCCGCATGGTCGTTGGTATGTACGTCGGATTCGAGGGGCCCTCCTGGGTCAGTGCCATGGTGGCATTGGCCAACACGGTCGCCGACAAGGTCGAGTATTGTCGCCAGTATGGTTTGGAGATCGATGCCAGCGATTGGCCGGTCAAGGGTTTGCCGGATGTGATACTGGCCGATAAGGGCGAACTGAACGGCACCAAGGTTGAGGCATTTTCCCAAGCCTTCGGCGTCCGCATCGAGAACGCACCGGCCAGGCGAGGTGATGCCAAGGGCATCGTCGAGCGCTATTTTCGAACGGTGCAGGAGCGTTTCAAGCCTTACGCCAGCGGTGTGGTCGAGGACACTACCAGCCGGAAGCGAGGTGGCCACGACTACAGGCTTGATGCCAGTCTGACCTTGCCCGAATTCACGAAAATCATCATTGCCGGCATCCTCCACCACAACAATTTCCACACCCTGAGCAAATACGACAGGGCTGCGGGAATGCCGGGCGATCTGCCGGCGATTCCAGTCATGCTGTGGAACTGGGGCTTGGCCAGCTTGACCGGTCGGTTGCGCACTGCGCCGGAGGAACTGGTGTGGATCAATCTCTTGCCCCATGAGTCGGCCACGGTTTCGGAGCTGGGAATCAGGCTATTCGGCTGCTTCTACAGTTGCCCGGAAGCAATCAGGGAGGGTTGGTTTCACCGAGGCCAGGGGCGTCGGCCGACAGGGGTAACGGTCGCATACGACCCGCGTAGTGCGGACCATATCTACTTGCGGCCGTCCAATAGTCTCAAGGATTACTGGGTTTGCGATCTTGCCGACCGTAGTCGACGTTTCAGGGGGATGACCTTCTGGGATGTCTGGATACTGTCCAGAGAGGAACGGCGGAGCGATGTCAATGCGGCGTCAAAAGCCTTGGCGGAAAGAGGCAAGCTTCTGGAGCAGATCGAGTCGATTGTTGCCCAGGCAGAGAACGCCAGTCCGCTCAAAACTGGCATTAGCAAGAAAGATCTGGGCACCCAGATCCGCGAGAACAAGCAGCAGGAAAAGCGCCAGGAGCGCCTGAAAACAGCATTTAAACCTGAGAAAGCACAGCGGGCGAAACCCGCGGAGGTGATCCCACTGCGGGGCGAGAAGCAGGAAGATTATGCCTTTCCGGATCTCAGTGACCTGATATTCAAGGAGGAAGAAGATGACTGAAGAATTACAGCGCGGAGTGATTCCCCTGGCGCGTTATCATGAGCAGCAGCTTCCCGAGTATCAGGACAATCCACTCATCGTGCATTACCTCCGATTCCTGATCTGCAGGAAGTGGTCGGCCTGATGCAGCAACTTCCCAGTTTCGAGCCGCAGGAGGCGCTTCTGGATGGTCGGCTCCGGGCTCATGCCATTGCCCGTCTGTTGCACGGCTTCTTTCAGCCACTCAGCCACCACTTGGAGCTGGAGAGCAAGATCAGCCTGATGATCCGTCAGGGCTACATCGGTCGGAACCCGGCCAGCGGTGCCTGGTATGCACACCTGCAGAATGGCTATCGCCGGGTGGAGGAGGAGGATCTTGATGCGGCGGTGTACCAGAGTGTTACCTCCACAGCCAACAGTTTGTCGCTGTTCGGCTGCTCCGGTTGCGGCAAGACGCGCACGCTGGAGCGGATTCTGGGTATGTACCCCCAGGCTCTCCATCACCCCGATTACAACATCACTCAATTGGTCTATCTGAAGGTCGACTGCCCCATTGACGGTGACCTGGATGAGCTGTGCCTCAGCTTCTTCAACGAGGTAGACAAGATCCTGGGCACCCACTACAGCCGTAGCCACGGACGCAAGAAGCTGGGTACCAAACGTTTGATGGCATCCATGTGCCAGGTGGCCAACCTGCACGCACTCGGAGTGCTGATCATCGATGAAGTTCAGAACCTCAACGAGGCACGCTCCGGTGGTGCCGAAAAAATGCACAATTTTTTCGTGTCGTTGGTGAATACCATTGGCGTTCCGATCATTCAGGTCGGTACTCACCGGGCCAGCAAGTTCTTCCAGCGCACCTTCCGGGCAGCGCGTCGGGTCTCCGGGCTGGGCAGTATTCGCTGGGACAGGCTGCCTCGGGACGAGCACTGGAAGCGCCTGTTGAAGCGACTCTGGAAGTACCAGTGGCTACGAAATGCGGCGCCGCTGGACGATGAGTTGGAATCGACCATGTACGACCTCACACAAGGGGTCATGGACATCGTCATCAAGTTGTTCGCGCTGGCGCAGATCAGGGCAATAGTGACAGGCGTCGAGTGCATCAAGCCGCTGTTGCTGCGCAGGGTTTTCGAGGACGAGTTCAAACCGGTCCACCCGATGCTGGCGGCTTTGCGAAGTGGCAGGCCCGAACTGATCGCTAAATATGACGATCTGCTGATGCCGGAGATCGAGGGACGTTTGCTGACCCTGAGTCGCTCTCTGGATAACCTCCCCCAACCGAAAGCGCCGGCACTTCCGGCAGACGACAAGGCCAAGCGGCTGGCTTCACTGCTCGAAGAGATGGAAATCCCGAGGGATATTGCCATTCCCATAGCCGATGAATTGGTGGTTGAGTATCCGGATATCCCCCTGGCGGCCCTGATTCATAAGGCCACAGCTTACCTCGCACAGGACGTTCCCAAGAGGCCCAGCGTTTCCCGAGTTAAGCGGACGGAGTGGCGATGTCTATCCGAAGAGGATCTGCGTCGACGTTATGCCGATGGGCCTGAAAGTGAGGCCTACGACAGGTTCAAGCAGGCTGGTCTGATCCTCGATATGCGGCATCTGCTGAGAGCGAGCTAACGTGTACTTTCCCAGGCTCTATCCGGACGAGCTGCTCTACAGCGGCATTGCTCGCTGCCGGGTCCATCTGGGGATCAGCAATCACAAAACTCTGCTTCATATGGCGTTCGGTGACAGCAAGGTCGCCGCCATCACCGACCTGCCCACGCACTTGGCCGCTCTGGCGAACAACACTGGGCTGGATACGGCGAACGTGATCATGCATCACACGCTGTTTCCGCTCTATGCCCCCTTCATTCCAGCGAAGCGGCGTAACGATCTGTTCCAGGCCATGCTTGCTTCCGACCGGTCGACCATCGGTCTGGCTTGGTCTTCGGCGGCTTTGGTCAAGTGGCCCGACTGGCTACGTTACTGCCCTGTCTGTTTTGAGGAAATGGCTGCCCGTTTCGGTGAGACTTATTGGCGGCGAAGCTGGCAGATTAAAGGGGTAGATGCCTGTCCCGAGCATGGCTGTCAGCTCCTGAACTCACCTATCCCGTTCCGTCGAGCGCAGCGGCATGAATTTCATCCGGCCTCGCCATTGTTTCTGCCCTGTGACTCTCGCACGAGCCCGGCGAGCGAAGAAGCTATCAGGCTCGCCAAGACTGCCACGCAACTGCTGGCGCTTGAAGAGGCGCAATCGCCTGGCTACGGTCGCTGGACCAACCTGTACAGGTACCTGGCCACAGAGTGCGGTGCCAGGCGTGGCCGGCAAGTTAGGGCTGAAGTCATATGGGAAAAGATCCTGGAATCTCACTGCAGGAATTGGCTTACTACGAATGGTCTGCTTTCCCACGAAGAGCCTCCGCCCTGGCTGCTGGCGATGTTCAGGAAGCATCGCAAGGGATTCAGTGCGCTGCAGCATCTGATCGTCTGGACTAGCCTGCGCCCCGGCCAGCATGCTGGCGAGCTGATCGGCGAGGCGAAGACACGCCAGGCCGACGTTTCTCCCGATCAGTTTGCCAGGCAACTTCCGGCAAGGGCAGGCCAAACACAGATGTACCGTACCCTTTGGCTGCAAGCACTGGATAATCACGGTGGAGCCAAGGCAGCTCGACAAAATGGCGGGGATGCGTGTTATGCCTGGCTCTATCGTCATGATCGGCACTGGCTGATGGCTGCGAACCAAGCCAGGCAGCGTCGACAGGGCAACAACAGCCACATCGATTGGCGAGCGCGCGACAGGAAGCTAGTACGTCTGCTGATCCGGCTTGGCAAAGACAGCGAAGATGACCTGACCTTGCCACGCAGGAGCCGCAACTGGTTCCTGCAGCAGCTACCCCATCGGGCATCAATTGAGCACCATCTCGATCAAATGCCTCTGTGCCGCACCTTCCTGAATCGCTATGCCGAGTCCGTCGGCGAGTTTCAGATTCGCCGCCTGACTGCAGCGATGCAGGAGGATATTCGGGTCGGCATATCATCCAGGCGCTGGGAGTTGGAAAAGCGTTGTGGGCTGGAAAAAAGCAGTATGGCACCGCTGACCACTGCGTTCATTCGATTGATAGGAAGATGGATTGAATAGGACCTTATTCCGTCAGATCCAGACCGGATCTAGGCTGTTGGCTATTGGAAACTTGTTCAGAGCCCCTACTCCTGGGGCGCAGTGGCGACTGGCGGCACTCTTCGAGGGTAATGGCCAGTCGCAATTGAAGCGGTTTCCACTGGAAATGTCCTGTGTCCTTGCGGTTGGTCGCGAGTTTCCTGGCGAAGAAGGGGCCCCTTACCGGTCCAGTGGTTTCAAGAAGGCGGTGGTGCTGCCTCCAATAGATAGCTGGCGGGAAAGGCAATTGGGTGACTGTCCAAGGCTCGCCAGAAGGCTGGCTGCAAATCCTGAGATATCTGGACAGCGATGCTTTGTGTTCGAGGTTGACGGTCTGACCGTCTGGTTACCGAAATTCGAGCTGGCACGCAAACTGTTCTTCCACGCAGCTTTCATAGTCCGTGCAGCCTTCGAGCCGAATGGTCTAGACATGGCTTTCACAATCTACAAAGAGGGCGATGCTGTTCATATCCATACGCCTACGAAGACGGGCGCGCCAAGTCAGCTTCTCAAAATTAAGGGATATAGGGACCACTTCAGTTGGCTGCTACTGAATCAGGATGTGAAGCGATCCTTCGAGTCAATCTGGCAAAGCCTCAACCAAGAGCAAGAGCGCACATCGCAAGAGTCGGCATATGCCAGGTGGAAGTTCGACTTCATGGCACCCATTTCCCTAGCGGGTACCACCATGAATATGCGAGGCCCTTTTGATCCGAAAAGCAACGAGTTGCTGGTCTGGGAAATCGAAGCGCTTCAAGGCCTCAGCTTCAGCCATCGAGGCGATATTTTTTTCCACCATCCTGCCCTGAAGCAACCAGTGAGGGGAGAGGGTACTGGCTGTGTATCCGTGCCATCGGGAGCTGAAGAGGTGGAAGTAGATGCTATCGAAGAGCCGACTGCTGCCAAGGAACCAAGGCTGATTCATCTACCCGTTGAGGGAATTACTTTTGATGCTCAGTTGAGCACCAGGATTGCCTACAACGGGGAGCGTGCCAGCGGTCATGGCAAGAAGATCGACGATGAGCAATGCCCGAGCAAAGAAGGCCAACTCTTAGGCGTGGCTGATCCTGTGAGCGGTGGCAGCATAGCGCCAGGGGAATTCCAGCAATTGGGCGAGGGTGATAGGGAGGAGCATGAGCGGTTTGCAAATCGCTTCTCGTTGCTCCGTGAGGTCATTGAACAGATCGCTCAGGAGCCTCGAATTACGCTGGTATCACTGGAGGTGAGACCATTGCCACCCGTTCCGCGCTGCAGCTATCACATGCTCGATCACGAAAAACCACGCTGTTATTTGCTGGCAAAATTCAAACTGCCAAACGGCAATCAGCGCTACCTTCTAGAAATAGACACCTCAGACAACCGCAAGACCATGTCAACACGGATCATGGGCTTCAAAGCAGGTGTTGAGGCCGAGAAATGCATCGACAGGATCTTGAGGCAGACAGTGAAAGGTTCGTTGCGCTGGCCGCACACTATGGCGAAGTTCTGTGAGCCTTTGCGCTCTGTACATCACCCGAAAGAAAGCTCATTCGGTGTCAATCATGCCAAGGTGTTCGAATGGAAGCAGCGTATACAAGCCTGTCTTAGTCGGGAGTAAAAGGCCGGTGGACCCGGCCTTGCGATGCGGGGGCTATTAGGTCACGTAAATGAAAATCTGGGTGCATTCATCACCGGTAGCTAGGCTGGACGACCACCTTCACCCTTTGGGTAGTGTGGCTCGATCAGGGCAATCAATCCCTTCCACGGCACCACCTGATCCATCTCGATCAGGAACAATTCCTTACGGGTCTGCTTGCGCTTGCCGGCGTACTCGGCGTCGGCGAAGGTCATCTGCTTCATGGAAAAACTCGGCTGGCGGGATCGGCGTATTTCACCAGATTCGGGAAGTCTTTTTCAGACCTTCCTTAAGCGCCTTTCGAGGCGCTTTTTTTGTTGTGCGCCAGGCATGGCGCGTAGTGCCGTGACTGGCGCTGTTCGGCTCACTGTGGTGGTGAGTCGGACGATTTGGAGGTGAAAGTCCTCTACACACCCGGCAAGGGGACCGCCGTATACGGAACCGTATGTACGGTGGTGTGGGAGGACGGCGGGGGCGACCCCGCCTCCTACCCGATTCTCGATAACGTACCCGTCAGTCGTTACCAGCGCATTGGGGCCACAAATCCTTTCAGTGAACCCTTCGAAGCTTCGATTGGATATTCATAAAAAGGCCAGGCATCAAGCCTGGCCTACGTTGGGAGAAAACCAATATCAGCTCGCGTCCTCATCCTCTTCGTTGCGTTTCATGCGGCGCTGCAGAGCCGTGTAATAGAGCGCAGGCAATACCAGCAGCGTCAGTGCTGTCGAGGACAGGATGCCGCCAATGACCACGGTCGCCAGAGGCCGTTGGACTTCCGCGCCGGTCCCTGTGGCCAACGCCATTGGGACGAAGCCGAGCGACGCCACCAGCGCTGTCATCAGGACTGGGCGCAATCGCACCAGTGCGCCCTCACGCACAGCCTCGGATAAAGGCCGGCCTTCCTCTAGCAATCCTTTAATGAAAGCAATCATCACCAGTCCGTTGAGTACTGCCACACCCGACAACGCGATGAACCCGACGCCAGCGGAAATTGAGAGGGGAATGTCCCGGAGCCAGAGTGCAAGAATTCCCCCAGTAAGCGCGAACGGAATGCCAGTGAAGACGACCAGCCCATCGCGCAGTGTGTTGAACATCATGAACAGCAGCACGAAGACCAGCAGTAAGGCGACTGGGACGACCAGCTGCAGGCGCTTGGCGGCAGCCTGCAGCTGCTCGAACTGCCCACCCCACGTCGTCCAGTAACCGGGCGGTACCGGGTTTCGTTCAGCGATTGCTGCAGACGCATCTTGGACGAAACTGCCAATGTCACGCCCTCGAACGTTGGCGCTTACCACCACCAGACGCTTGCCATCCTCACGGCTGATCTGATTCGGGCCCAGCACGAATTCCAGCGTGGCAACCTCAGCCAGCGGGATAAAGTCGATTCGGTCGTTGGCAGCACCCGCTACCGCTGGCACCGGAATCGGCAGGCGAGCCAGCACATCCGGATCGGCACGCAGCGTATCGGAAAGACGAACAACGATGTCGAAACGACGGTCACCCTCAAAAAAGGTTCCGGCTTCCCGTCCGCCAATCGCGGCGGCGACGGTATCCTGCACATCGCCGATGTTGAGCCCGAAGCGTGCCGCCTTGTCACGATCCACATTGACGCTCAGCAATGGGAGGCCCGTCGTCTGCTCCACTTTAACTTCGGAAGCGCCTGGTACGTCTTGCAATATCGCCGCGATGTCATCAGCTGTTTTGTTGAGAACATCCATATCGTCCCCGAACACCTTAACGGCCACATCGCTGCGAACTCCGGAAATTAGCTCGTTAAAGCGTAACTGGATCGGCTGAGACATCTCATAGTTGCTGCCCGGCACAGATGCGGCCGCCTTTTGGATGTCCTCAATGAGCTGCTCGCGGGATTTGTCCGGATCTGGCCATTCTTCCTTGGGCTTGAGCATCACATAGCTGTCCGAAATATTCGGCGGCATCGGGTCAGCCGCGATCTCGGCGGTGCCGGTTCGGGCAAATGTACGCTTGACCTCCGGGACCTGCTCGGCAATTGCCTTTTCCAGCCGCTGCTGCATATCCACGGATTGGGAGAGGCTGGTCCCTGGAACGCGCAGAGCTTGAAGCGCAAAATCACCCTCGCTAAGGCTCGGAATGAACTCGCTACCCATTCGCATCACCAGCAGGGCAGACAGCAGCACGCTAGCGACGGCGCCACTGAATACCAATGTGCGATGACGCATGACCCAGTCGAGCACGGGCGCATAGCCATTGCGCGCCGCGCGCATCAGGCGGTTGTCCTTCTCTTGCACCTTACCGGTGACAAAAAGCGCAACAGCAGCGGGCACGAAGGTGACCGATAGAATCATGGCACCCAACAGTGCGATTACCACGGTGAATGCCATGGGGTGGAACATCTTCCCCTCGACACCAGTGAGCGCAAAGATGGGCAGGTAGACCACCATGATGATCAGCTGGCCGTAGATGAGCGGACGCCGTGCCTCCTTGGCCGCCGCGAATACTTCGTGGAAACGCTCGCTACGGGTCAGAATCCTGCCATGTTTTTCCTGCGCGTGGGCAAGCCGGCGGATGGCGTTTTCGACGATGACCACCGCACCGTCGACGATGATGCCGAAGTCGAGAGCCCCTAGGCTCATGAGGTTGGCACTGACTTTGTTGGTGGCCATGCCGGTGAAGGTGAACAGCATGGACAACGGGATGACCATTGCTGTGATCAGGGCTGCACGCAGGTTGCCGAGGAAGAGAAACAGCACGGCGATAACCAGGATCGCGCCTTCGATCAGGTTCTTGCGAACCGTGGCGATTGCCTTGTCTACGAGGTCGGTCCGGTCATAGACCGTTATCGCGCTTACGCCTTTTGGCAGGTTCTGGTTGATAATCTCCAAGCGCTGCGCGACGGCCTGCGACACGCTACGGCTATTTTCTCCTACCAGCATGAACGCGGTCCCAAGGACCACCTCGCGTCCATTGTCGGTGGCTGCCCCTGAACGCAGCTCACGACCGATCCCCACTTCGGCAATATCGCGAACCCGCACGGGCGCGCCGCCTGCGTTGCTCAGGACGATATTGCCAATGTCCGCGGGGGAGCCGAGCTGGCCAGGTGTGCGGATCGACAACTGTTCGCCGTTACGCTCAATGAAGCCGGCGCCGACGTTGGCATTGTTGCGCTCAAGCGCAACGACGAGCTGTTCCAGAGTGATTCGGTAAGCGGCCATGCGCTTCGGATCGGGCGCTACCTGATACTCTTTGGCGAAGCCACCGATCGTGTTGATCTCGGCAACGCCTCGAACGTTTCGCAGCTGCGGCTTGATGATCCAGTCCTGGATTTCACGCAGGTCGGTCGGCGTGTAGGGCTGACCATCAGGACGGCGCGCCTCGGGCTCGGCCTCGACCGTCCAGAGGAAGATTTCCCCCAGGCCGGTGGAGATGGGACCGAGAGTGACCTCCACGCCCTGCGGAAGCTCGTTGCTCGCGGCCTGCAGCCGTTCACTCACCAATTGCCGGGCGAAATAGAGATCGGTGCCATCATCAAAGATTACGGTGATCTGAGCGAACCCGGAGCGCGATAATGAACGTGTCTGGCGCAGGTGGGGCAAGCCGGCCATCGCCGTCTCGATGGGGAAGGTAACGCGTTGCTCGGTTTCAAGCGGCGACGCGCCTGGGACTGCGGCGTTAATTTGAACCTGTACATTGGTGATGTCGGGCACAGCGTCGATAGGTAAGCGCTGATAGCTATAAACCCCGACGCCCGCCATGCCCAAGACCGCCAGCAGCACTAGCCAGCGCTGCTCGATGGCGAAGCGAAGAATACGTTCGAACATGAGTTAGGTATCCGGAGGATCAGTGAACGTGCTCGGCGGAGCCTTTGCCGAGTTCGGATTTCAGGATGAAGCTGCCAGCGGTCGCGATCTGTTGGCCGGCCTGCAATCCGTCACGAATTTCCACGCGATTTTCGTCGCGCTGGCCCAGCGAAACCGGGTGCGCCTGGAAGCCGTGCGGCGTGCGAACGAAAACCGTCGGCGCGTTTTCGACGGTCTGGACCGCCTCGACTGGAACCGTGACCGGTGCACTGCGTCCATCGGCGCTAACTCGGACCGTCACGAAAAGACCGGGACGCCAAGCCCCATCGGGGTTGGCCAGGGTCACGCGGGCTGTCGCGGCACGCGTCTGCTCGCCCAGCAGGCTGCCCACATGGGCGACCTTCCCCATTGTTCGCACGCCTGGCTCGCCGGCAACAACTTCGACTTCTCGGCCGACGGTTACGCGCATCAAATCACGGGCAGGTACGCTGAACGTGGCCCAAACCCGCGACAAATCAGTCAGAGTGAAGACGCTGGTCGTTTCATCCACACGCTCGCCCAGCACAATATGCTTCTCGACGACCACTGCATCGAAAGGTGCGCGCAGCTCGTAGCGGTTGCCTACGCCTGCGCCACTTCCGCCGCCCAGCGCCCGTGTTTTTTCTTGGGCATTACGCAAGTCGATTTCTGCTACGCGCAGGCTCTGCTGGGCCTGCAAATAGTCCTGTTCTGCAGAGATACGCTCCTGCCATAGGGTGCGCTCACGCTCGAACAAGGTGCGAGCCAGCCGGAGGCGCTGCTCGGCGGCAGCCAGCTCACTACGCTGCTCGGACAGCTGCTCGCTGGCGATAACCGCCAGCAACTGGCCCTTCTTCACTTGGTCACCCAGGTTGACCGAAACCGATTCGACAACGCCGGCCACACGGGGCACGACATGTGCGGTACGGTCTTCGTCGAAACGCAGCTCGCCCGGCAAAGATACAGACGAGCCGATTTCAGCCGGTCCGGCCTTGCTTAGCTGAATGCCTGCGGCACGTATCTGCTCTTCGGAAAGCTCAATCTCACCTTCGGCATGCGTTTCGTTGCCGTGCTCGTCCTCCTCACCGCCATGACCGCTTTCGTCACCATGGCCGTGGCCATCGCCTTCAGCGTCATGACCGTCTTCGTCCCCATGGTCGTTCTCAGATTCCTCGTGACCGCTTTCTCCATCCTCATGCGCGTGGCCATCCTCGGCGTGCTCAGCCTTGTTATCGCTGGCCTGCGCCTCAAGAACGAAGCCCTGTTTTACGCCAACGCCGGTCAGCAGTACCAAAGCGACCGCCAGAGCGATTCCCGTCTGTTTTTTCATGCAAGCTCCCCCACCGCCAATACGTAATGGCGGCGTTTCGGTCATTCGAAGGTAGTGGTAGGTCCGTACAGCCGCTCGATACGCGCCCAGGCGTCGACCACGGCTTGCAATGACTGCAGATAGCGCGTGCGTGCATCTATCAGCGCACGCTGTGCGTCGAGCACGTCGAGGAACGCGAAGCGGCCAAGACTGAAACCACGTGTGGCCGCTTCCACGGTTCGCTGTCCTGCCGGCAGTATCCGGTTGCGTATTTCCTCGACGTCTGCACGTGCGGTACGCCAGTCGCGAAGGGCCTGCTGGATCTCCGCACGAACGCGCAGCTCTGCCGCATTACGAAGATCACGCGCCTGCTCCGCCCGCCGTGCGGCCGCCAGAACATTGCCTTGGTTACGATCGAATAAAGGCAGCGGAACAGAGAGGCCGACGAGGTTGACGCGCTCACGCTCGATTTCGTCGTACTGGCTACCGATACTGACGCTTATGTCCGGGTAGCGCTGGCTTCGCTGAAGCCCCAGCTCGGCTTCACTCAAGGCCACTTGGCGCAGAGCCCTACGCATATCGGCACTCTCACGCACGCGCGCCAATAATGCAGATTCGCTAGGCACATCTGGCAGGTGTTCGAAACTGCCCAGCAAACTGCCAAACTCCGGTGCGTCGGTCCCGAGCAGGCGCGCTAGCATCTGTCGAGCGTTGTCCCATTCCTGGCGTGCTCGCCGCAGGTCCAGTTGTACGGTCGCCAGTTGCATATCGGCGCGCGTCGCCTCCACTGGCGAAACTTTTCCGGCATCGACCTGTGCATCGGCGACCTTAGCAGCCCGTTCGGCCAATGACAGAGAGGCCTCGGCCAGTCGCATGCCTTCTTGGGCGCGCAGGGCGGCGAAGAATGCCTGGATCACATCTGCACGTAATCCTTGGCGTCGAAGGTCGAGATCGGCATCCACCATCGAGCGATTAGCATCCGCCACGCCGATTCGAGCGCCGCGCTTGCCGCCCAACTCGATCGACTGGGTGATTGTAATTGAGCGGGTCTGGCGGTCGGACTGAGTGTCTTCCACCTCGAACCCTAATTCCGGGTTCGGGATAACCCCAGCTTGGCGGCGCAGACCGCTTGCGATGCCGATCTCCGACCGCGCAGCGGAAAATTCTGGGTTGCGTTCATACGCAAGGGACACGGCCCGCTCCAGTGTCAGACCGTCTTGCGCGCCCACCTCGAGCGACATTAGTGCCAGCCCGAGCCCAAGCAGCCCGCTAGCAAGCAGATACAAGCGTTTCTTTTGATACATACGCAACACTGCAGTGCAGTGCCCCCTTCGTCGATAGCGTTTCCTCAGCCGCACTAAACCGGCCAGATAGCTGATGGCTAAGCGGCGTGATTTTAGATAAGCGCGGATATCGGCCGGGTGACTACGACATTACAAATTTGTAATCCAAGGAATATCTGCGATTGCACCGCTCAAGATTACGAGATCGTCATTTACCGCTAATCCTGCGGTCATTTACAGGGGGAGATCATCGCCCGGCACTCGAACAAAAAGGCGAAGGCGTCATTCGAGCGCTGACATGCCGTATATCAGGAGCATCATCATGAGCAAAAAGGCCGCCCTTTCACTTACAGCCCTTTCACTGGCACTGGGCAGCGCCCCGGTCTTTGCCCAATCGGAAACAGCGGAGGGCTTCATCGAAGGCAGCACGCTTTCGCTGATAAATCGCAACTTTTATTTCAACCGAGATTTTCGCGACGGTGGGAGCGCCACCGGCAATGGCTATTCTGAGGAATGGGCTCACGGACTGATGGCATTCTTTGAGTCCGGATATACCCAAGGCTCGGTGGGGATCGGCGTCGACGCCTTCGCCATGCTCGGCCTCAAACTCGATTCCGGTTCGGGACGCTCCGGTGTGGGTGGCAGCATCGACCTGCTTCCCCACGACAGCGCTGGCGATCCGGAGGATGATTTCACTCGGGTGGGAGGCGCGGTGAAAGCACGGCTGCTCGATACCGAGATCAAGGCCGGCGATGTGTTTCCCACTACGCCTGTCGTACATTTCGGCGACTCGCGACTGCTGCCGGAGTCCTTCAAGGGCTTCACCGTCGTGAACAACTCGCTAGGCGAACTCACCCTCCAGGGAGGTCGCCTACACGCGATGAGCCAGCCCAACACCAGTAACATGAACGAAGACTTCGTCACCTTCTACGGCGGGGCCGTGGACGCGCCTTGGCTCGGCTACGCAGGCGGCGACTATAGCGTGAACGAAAATCTCAGTCTTAGTCTGTACACCAGCCGGCTTAAGGACGCTTGGAACCAACATTACTTCGGTCTATCGGCCACCTATCCGCTTTCTGATGTCGTCGCGCTGCTGGGCAGCTTCAATTACTACAAGGCAATCGACGAAGGCCGCGAGCTGCTGGGCGAGTTCAACAACAACATCTGGAGCTCCAGCCTGGGTGTCGCCTTCGGCGCGCACACCGTCACGGCGTCCTATCAGCGCAACAACGGTAACAATGACTTTGACTACCTGCGCCAGGCGGACTCGATCTACCTGAACAACTCCATCCAGTACAGTGATTTCAACTCACCTAAAGAGCAGTCCTGGATGCTGCGTTACGACCTGAACATGGCGGAATACGGCATACCCGGCCTTACCTTCATGACCCGCTACGCCCGCGGTTGGGGCGCCGATTACAGCAACGCCAACGAGGTGTACATGCGCCAAGACGATAACGGTGCCCCTCTGACCGGACAGAAACGCTGGGAGCGCGACGTCGAAGCCCGCTACGTTGTACAGACAGGCTCGATCAAGGATCTCTCTCTGCGGGTGCGCCAGGCTACTACGCGGGCGACTGCTTTCGAGTCCGACCTCGATGAGGTTCGATTCATCGCAGAGTACCCGCTCTCGATCCTGTGAGCACCACGGGCAACACCACATCTTCGTTTTTTGCTCCCTTGGTTTGAAGATGTGTTTCAGGCGCCCATAGGGGCGCCTTTTTTTGCTTGAGTGAGCCTCCTTGCGCTGCCAGTCAACCAAATGACCAGTAGATTACAAATCTGCAAGATGGCCCTGCAGGTCTTTTACGGCGCTAGAGTGCTTCGCGCTTCCCTAGGCAGATCTTCGCTTCTGTCTTTCACGCTAGGGCCAGGTCGCTTTTGTCTTGACCTTATAGTTACTACATAGATTATTTTTGGTTCCGTTTAGCCGGCACCCTACCTCCTTACCGAGCTACCTGAAAACATGCGCATCCTGGTTGTAGAAGACGAAAACAAAGCTGCGGACTACCTGCAGCAGGGCCTTATCGAATGTGGTTACACGGTTGATCGAGCGGATGATGGGCTCGATGGATTTCACCTGGCACTGCAGAACGACTATGACATCGTGCTACTGGATGTAAATCTGCCAACCATGGATGGGTGGGAGGTGCTCGAACTCATCAGGCGGCGTAAGCAGACACGCGTGATCATGCTGACAGCCAACGCCCGCCTAGAGCAAAAAGTCCGCGGCTTGGAACTGGGCGCCGACGACTACCTGGTCAAGCCGTTCCAGTTCCCCGAGCTGCTCGCTCGTATCCGGACACTGTTGCGGCGAGGCGAGGCAGTCGCACTTCCAAGCAACCTGCGTGTAGCCGACCTCGAACTGGACCCTGGCCGGCATCGGGCCTACCGGAGTGGTCAGCGTATTGATCTCACCAGCAAAGAATTTGCGTTACTGCACCTGCTCATGCGCCGGACTGGCGAGGTGCTGACGCGCACCGAAATTACCGCCTTGGTCTGGGACATTAACTTCGACTGCGATACCAACGTGGTGGATGTCGCAATTCGTCGCTTGCGGATGAAGGTGGACGAACCCTTTGGCGATCGCCTGATACACACCATTCGCGGTGTCGGGTACGTGCTGGAGGCGCGGCCTTGAAGCCACTCAGCCTCGCATCGCGTCTCGCGCTTCAAATCACACTGACCGGCGCCGCTTTGGTCGCGCTACTGATTGCACTGAGCTACTGGGTACTTGTGCGCCAACTGGAATTGCGCGCCCAGGAGGAGGTGACGGCCAAGCTCTCGCAGATCGATCATGGACTCCTAGAAGACACCAAAGCCCGTATGGGTCGTTCCTGGCAACACGCACTGAGCGATACGGTACTCGGCCATGACAACCTTTCGATTACGGTCATCGGCGATACGGCGCAATCAGCCATTTTCAATATCGGCCGGTTCGCCCATGCGCCGCAGCTGCTGGATCTCGTGAGCAGGGACGGCGACTATCTTGGCTGGACTACGAAGGATGGCGTGCAGATGCTAACCGGGCGCAAGCAAATCCAGGTCCCGGGACTGGCTCCAATGACGCTTTTGCTTTCGCAAGATCGCAGTGCCGATCAACGGCTGGTGGCTGCATTCCTGCGCTCGGCCTTAGTGATCGTGCCGATGCTACTGATATTGATCGGATTGGCTGGATGGCTAATCGCCCAAAATGGTTTGCGACCGCTGCGCAAGTTCCGGGTCTTGGCGACTAAGGTATCGACACAGGACCTATCACCCCGAATCCGCAGCGATCGGCTCCCACAAGAACTCCAGGCATTAGCGCACAGCCTCAACGTAATGCTTCATCGACTCGATGACGGAGTTCAGCAACTGTCACAGTTCTCGGACGATGTGGCCCATGAATTGAAAACTCCGCTGAACAACCTAATAGGCAAGGCGCAAGTGACTTTGGTACGTGAGCGAAGCAAAGAGCAGTATCGTGAAGTACTCGAATCATCCGTTGAAGAACTGGAACGTATGGATCGAATCGTGTCAGACATGCTGTTTCTCGCCCAGGCCAGCCACGCCAGCCCAGCACTGAAACTCGAACAACTATCCCTGGGAAGTGAGGCGAATCGCGTCTGTGAATACCTCGAAGTCCTCGCCGAAGAAGCCGGAGTCGCAACGACGGTAACGGGCGATGCCATAGTTCTAGGAAATCGGCTTATGGTCCAACGGGCCATTTCCAACCTGCTATCCAACGCGTTGCGGCATTCGAATACTGGCAGCACGGTCGAAATTAAGATACTTGAGAAGGACATAGACATCGTCTCGCTGGCTGTCACCAATCATGGCGCGACTATCGAATCGGATCATCTCCCGCACCTGTTCGACCGCTTTTACCGCGTTAACGGCATACAACCTCGTGGGGCAGGATTGGGGCTAGCTATTGTCCGTTCAGTGATGAACCTCCACAAAGGCCACGTGGCCGTCGCCAGCAAAGACGGTCGGACCACATTCGAACTCACCTTTCCTCGGCACCCCTGATTCAAAGTGATACGGCTTGGTACCCACTCCCCATCAGACCAACGCCATACATTTAATGCATGCATGTAATGCATGCATGGCCTAATCGAGCGTGGGATGGTCTACAAAAACGGGGTATCCGGATTTTTTGGTTGATTGGCTCATATCATGATGACGGAACCAACCATCAGCTCAGCGGATTACCTGGTTGATGACGACTCTTCTTCACGGCCCCTGCAAGTTTGCAGCAACGCCCAGGT
>Ga0256829_1000373_pt1 | contig 47613 bp, 46 predicted proteins | sample 131447metaG_FD_185979 | JGI IMG/M metagenome (GOLD analysis project Ga0256829, IMG submission 185979) | Hydrothermal vent microbial communities from Lau Basin, Pacific Ocean - 131-447 | ecosystem: Environmental > Aquatic > Marine > Hydrothermal vents | place: Pacific Ocean: Lau Basin | collected... | reverse complement strand
CCGTACCGAACCGGATGCCAGACTGATGAAGTCCGGCCGGGAAGGCATGGTGGTTGTTGGCTATAACGCACAGAATGCCGTGGATGAAGCACACCAACTGCTCGTTCACCACGAACTGACTCAAGCGGCCAGCGATAATCAGCAATTGAAACCGATGGTCCACAAGACGCAAGACGTATTGGCGGGCGACCTAGGGACAGTGGTTGCCGATGCGGGCTATTCCAACGGTGAGCACGTCGGCGATCTTCAAGCCTCCGGTTACGACGTGGCGGTACCCTCCAACCGGGCCGTCAACACCCAGGGCGACGGGGCGTGCTTTCAGAAACGCGATTTCACCTACCTGCCGGAACAGGAGGCCTATTGATGTCCTGCCGGGCGGTTACTGCCGCACAAGACTGTGGGCAACAAGGATCGTCTGCACCTGTATGCGCGTTCCGGTTGCAGTCATGCCCGCTACAAAACAGGTGCACCCACGCGGATCGGCGTTGGGTCACACGGCACTTTGATGAGGAGGCGCTGAAGAAAGCCAACGAAGCTGCAACGCCGACGCGAATGATCCGCCGAATGGCGACTGTCGAACCGACCTTCGCCACACTCAAAAGAATGCTTAACAGGGGACGATTTGCGTGTTGGGGGCTGAAATCTGCCAGCAGTGAATACAGCTTGGGGGTTTTGAGTTACAACCTGATGCGGGCGATCAACGTGCTGGGTGTGAAGGGCATGCTGGAAAGGCTGGCCTGAGCCTCTTCTCAGGCTTTTATCGCCTCAAAATATAACCGCCCTCAAAACCAAGATGCCCCGGACAATGTCCGAGGCATCTTGTCTTGCCCGCTCAGAGGCCATGTAAATCGGTTTTCACACGGCCTCGTAAGGCGCCTTTTTCGTGACGACTCAGTAGCTCAATTTGCCGCCTATTTCTTTGGCTTCGGCAACCCAGCGTTCGACTTCCGACAGCGCTGGCAGACGACCGGAAATTTTTCTTTTTCATTGACTTCCTTGATCTTTGCATGCAGGTTGTCCGGACGGCGGGTGGCCAGTTCCTTGGCCGTGTCCACTCCTGCGTGTCCAGCAGATCTGCAAAGACGCCGGCGCCGCCCTTGATGCGCGCCAGATCCGTGCGATTGGCTAATTCCAGGATGACGCGCTCGTTCACCCCGCACACGGCTGCCAACTTTTTGCGGCCTGCCCGTGTGGCCGCGGCCTCCAGAAATTGATCGGAGTCGCTCAGCCCTTCCTGTTTGAGCTTGTCGGCCAGATCAGCGTTCATACCCCGTAATTCTTTGATACAAATCGTCATGTCTGCTTATCTATGGCATGTTTTCCCTTCGCGGTATTTGATTGCACATGAATTCATGAACAGGTTTTGTGGTTTTTGAGCGCGGACCGCGGAGCCGGAATGCTGCCGTGCGTCTTGCAGGCAACCGAACAGACGTGCCGCTAAAGGGGCGGACGAGGTCTTGCGCGCCGCTCGCAAGGGAAGTCGTGGCGGGCTCAGCCGTGATGGAAATGGCCGTCGGGGGCTCTGGGGCGGGGAGGGAGCGGTTTCCAGCGAGTCGATGACATGACGTAGGTCGCCCAGCAGCATTTCGGCTATGTCGCGCGAGAAGCCCTCGCGCACCACGATGCGCAACACGGCGATATGCTGGGCGTCGGCCGGCAGGGTGTAGGCCGGCACCTGCCAGCCGCGCATGCGCAGGCGGGCCGAGACATCGAACACGGAGTAGCGCGAGGCGTCCTTGAGCCGGAAGGCGAACACCGGGATGGTGCTGCCGTCGCTCAAAAGCTCGAAGGGGCCGAGCGCGGCGATCTTCGACGCAAGCCCGGTGGCGATGTCGCGCAGGTTGCGCATACGAAATAAAAGATCAGGCACAGATATCGATCGGTGACGCGAATGGCGTGCCGGTAGTGTAGCTTCGGCTTCCAGAAATCGGTTGGAGTCGCTGATGCCTTCCTGCCTTGAAATGTGGCGCGGCAAGACCTCCAAGGAGCGGTAGAATTCCTCCTATACCACCTATGCACACTGCCGTGTTTAGTGGCGAGGATTTTAATTTCAATATTGTAATAAACAAAATTTAGTTATTATCAAGATAAATTATCAAAAAATAAAAAACTCTAGTTTGAACGTCATGGTAAAGATCTTCACAATAAACACCCCAGAATTAGATCCCCTCCCCTCAGAGGTATCGTATGAGCGTTTTACCGGAATTCGAAAATCACTCCAAACAGGCCATCAAATACAGCACTTGTTATATGTGCGCATGCCGCTGTGGCATCAAGGTAACGGTCGAAAACAACAAGGTGCGCTATATCCAGGGAAACCGCAATCATCCCATAAATAAGGGCGTACTTTGCGCGAAGGGAAACGCCGGCATAATGAAGCAGGAATCGCCGGCTAAGTTGCGCAAGCCTCTGCTGCGCAAAGCCAGCTCGGAGCGCGGTAGCGGGGACTTTGAGGAAATCTCGATGGATCAGGCGCTCGATATCCTCACAGATCGTCTGAAGAAGATACGCGAAACCGACCCCAAGAAGCTCGCCTATTTCACCGGCCGCGACCAGATGCAGGCGCTTACCGGCCTGTGGGCCACGCAGTTCGGCACTATTAATTGGGCTGCGCACGGTGGCTTTTGCTCGGTCAATATGGCGGCCGGTGGCCTCTATACCATGGGGCACGCATTCTGGGAATTCGGCGATCCGGACTGGGATCGCACCAAGTACTTTATGATGTGGGGCGTGGCCGAGGATCATGCCTCGAATCCGATCAAGATCGGACTGGAGAAACTTAAACGGCGGGGCGCCAAGTTCGTGGGTGTTAACCCGGTGCGTACCGGATACCAGGCGATTGCCGACGAATGGGTGGCGATTCGCCCTGGCACCGACGCCATGTTTGCTCTTTCTATGGTGCATGTGTTACTCAAGCATGAACAATTCGATTGGGATTTTCTGGTGCGTTACACCAATACCCCCTGGCTGGTGGTCAATACACCCGGCGAGAAGGGTGATGGATTGTTCGTGCGCGGCGAGAATGGCAATCCACTGGCTTGGGATATGACCAAGGAGGCCTTCGTCGATGCCAAGGCGGCCGAGATCACCCCGGCATTGTTCTGGGAAGGGAAGGGTCCGGACGACCGTCCGGTTCGTACAGTGATGTCGATCCTTGCCGAGAAATATCTGTCCGATGAGTATTCCCCCGAGAATGCCGAGAAAGTAACCGGCATCCCGGCTCAGACCATTGAGCGTCTGGCGCTGGAGATGGCGCATGTGGCCTTCAAGGAATCGATCGAAATTGAAACGGAATGGACCGACTGGGCCGGCCGCAAGCACGACAAGTTTATCGGTCGCCCGGTGTCGATGCATGCGATGCGCGGTATATCGGCGCATTCCAATGGCTTTCAGGCTTGCCGTGCGATTCATGTGCTGCAGATCATGTTGGGTTCCATCGATTGTCCCGGCGGTCATGTGGCCAAGCCGCCGTATCCCAAGCATGTGCCGCCGGCGATCAAGCCTGCCAAGGAAATGGCGCCTAGCACGCCGCTGAAGAGTCCGCCGCTCGGCTTCCCCAAGGGGCCGGAAGATCTGGTCATCGATGCCGATGGTAATCCCCTGCGTATCGATAAGGCGTTTTCCTGGGATGCGCCGGTTTCCAATCACGGATTGATGCACATGGTTATTACCAATGCCGTCAAAGGAGATCCCTATCCAATCGATACGCTGATGTTCTTCATGGCGAACATGGCCTGGAATTCCTCTATGAACACCAAAGAAATCCAGGATATGCTGCGCGCCAAGGATGAAAACGGCGAGTACAAGATTCCGTTCCTGGTGGTAAGCGATGCATTCCACTCGGAAATGGTCAATTTCGCTGATTTGGTGATTCCGGATACCACCTATCTGGAGCGTTACGACACTATTTCCATGCTCGACCGGCCGATCTCCGAGCCCGACTTGGCGGCCGATTCAATCCGCCAGCCAGTGCTGGAGCCCGATCGGGAAGTGATGCCTTGGCAAGAAGTCCAGGTTGAGCTGGCTACTCGGCTCAAATTCCCCGCTTTCACCAATCCCGACGGCTCACGCAAGTTCAAGGACTACAAGGACTTCATCATCAACTATGAGAAAGAGCCGGGAATCGGCTTCCTTTCCGGATGGCGCTTGGACGAAAACGGCAACGAAGTCCACCTGCGCGGCAAGCCGAATCCCAGGCAGTGGGATCGCTATATCGAGAATCAGTCGTTCTTTGCCTACCATCTGCCTGAAAATACCCGTTTTTACCGCTTCGCCAACAAGGATTATCTTGAGTTGGCCAAGCATGCGGGCTGGGTTGGTTCCACCGATCCCATCGTGATCGAGCTGTATTCCGAGACCTTGCAGAAGTTCCGTCTCGCCGGCATGGGGTTGTACGACGGGCCACAACCGACCCGTCCCGAGCATAAGGAGCGGCTGGTAAAGTACTTCTCGCCCCTGCCGGAGCAGTACACCCCGCTGGAGCAAAGTCGCATCGATGAAGATGCATACCCTTTTCATGCGATCAATCAGCGACCAATGTTTATGTATCATTCCTGGGATTCACAGAATGCCTGGCTGCGCCAGATCGTGGCCCAGAACTTCCTTTACATGAACCGTCAGCAGGCGGCCGAAATGGGCATCGAGGACAAATCCTGGGTGTGGGTCGAATCTCACAACGGCAAGATCAGGGTGCAGGTCAAGCTCATGGAGGGGGTAGAGCGAAACACCGTCTGGACTTGGAACGCCATTGGAAAGCAATCAGGCGCCTGGGGGCTCAAGCCAGAGGCGAATGAAGCGACTAAGGGATTTTTGATGAATCACCTAATCAGCGAGCTGTTGCCGAAGAAGGGAGACGCTGCAGACAATATTACCAACTCAGATCCGATCACGGGTCAGGCGGCATGGTACGACCTGAGAGTGAAGATCACGCCGGCTGCGCCGGGTGAATCGGGATCATGGCCTACATTCCCGACCATCAAACGATTACCGGATATGCCGGAGCCGCCGGATGTCCTGCGTTATCACACCCATGAGCCCGTGAATCTGGAGCGGGACATCATGGACGTCCTGACTCGCGGCGAGAAATAGAGGAGATGACAAAATGCGACTCGGTCTCGTAATCGATCTTGATACCTGCGTCGGCTGCCATGCCTGCGCGGTCGCCTGCAAGCAATGGAACACCTCCGGCACCACCGGCCCGTTGACGGATTACCGCCCCTATGGCGAAGATCCTAGCGGCGTGTGGTTCAACCGGATCCGCCATTACGAAGTGGGTGACTACCCCAACAACAAGACCATCAACTTTCCCATGTCCTGCATGCACTGCGAGGATGCCGACTGCGTTACCGTTTGTCCCACTGGCGCATCCTACAAACGCAAGGAGGACGGCATCGTACTGGTCGATCAGTCCAAGTGCATGGGATGCAATTACTGTTCCTGGGCATGTCCATACGGCGCCCGCGAACTGGATCGCGAATCCGGCACGATGAAAAAATGCACCCTGTGTGTAGATAGAATCTACGATGAAAATCTCGCCGAGATTGATCGGCAGCCGGCCTGCGTGATCACCTGCCCGGCGCATGCACGCTTCTTCGGCGACTTCGACGACCCCGATTCCGAAGTCAGCCGCCTGGTGCGTGAACGCGATGGCATGCAGCTGATGCCGGAACTGGGGTACAACCCGACCAATCGCTATCTGCCGCCGCGCATCAACACGCCAATTCCCACCGACGACGTGCGCCGTCCGACCTTGGCTGGAAAGGTCAAGGAATGGGTCAACAAGGCCGTGGCGCGATGATCGTCGCCACAATTACAATTTCTGGAAATTACTGAGGAATAGATCATGCATCCGGCACTTTCCGTCATTTTTTTTACTGTGACCTCGGGGGCGGGTTTTGGGCTGTATTCGCTCACAGCCGTGTTGCAACTGTTTCGGCTGGGGCCACCGCTTAACCGAACACAGTTACTCGTTGCCTTGTGTACTTCACTGATTTTGATCATTGCCGGGCTATTGTCCTCCACGGGACACTTGGCCAACCCTAAGAATGCCTGGCGTGCGTTTATGCGCGTCAAGACATCTTGGTTGTCGCGCGAAGCGGTGTTGGCTGTTGCTTTCTTTCCATTTGCGTTTTTGTACCTGATTGGCGTCATTCTGTTCGGCGCGAATGTGCCGGTATTTTTCATCACGATGGGTCTGATCGGCGTCGCATTGGGATTTATGACCGTTTTCGCTACCGGTATGATTTACGCGTGCCTGAAGACGATGCGCCAGTGGAATACGCCATTGGTGCCGGCGAATTATCTATTGATGGGATTGACCTTGGGAGCGCTCATCCATATGGCTATCGAGGCCTATTTCGGCGATGATTTACAGTTCATTGCTGGCGTGGCCGGCACGGCTCTGGTTATGACCGGGGTAATGAAGGGCATTTATTATTACTGGATAGACCGGATTGCTGGGCCATCAATCAATACGGCCACGACCTTCACCCGGGCGCGCGTACGATTGTTAGACACTGGTCATACCGCCGGGACCTTTTTGACGGACGAATTCGGCTATCAAATCAATAATAACCTGCGAAATGGATTGCGTTTGTCAGTATTTCTAATTGGCTTCGTAGCGCCTCTCATCTTGATTGCATTTGCAGCGAGCATGGCACCTGGGGAGGGAGCTTTCGCGTTGGCCGTAGCCGCTGCGGTTCTTTCTTATATCGGAAAAATGATCGAACGTTGGTTGTTCTTTGCAGAGGGTAGACACGTCGTCAATCTGTATCATGGCGCGCAACACACCTGAAATCAGAGTGGTCGATGTTAGCCCGAACATTTCCTGCGGTCGCTAGTGGAGCCTGAAAAGGTTTTGATTGAAATAGTATGAGTTTGTACATCAATATGTAACGAAATGCGGGCGGGTTGATGTTGCTGTATCCGCAGACTGTTCCTGCTGTCCTCAACTTTATCAATAGAGTGGGCTCAATGCGGGTTTTTTCGTCCTTCCATGTTGTCTTGGTACAAGCATAGCAAGCGCGGACGAATCGAGTTAGAAGTCGATAGCCGTTAAATAAAGAGGCTATCGACTTCTAAAGAGTGTGCAGCTACTTTCAGATTACCTAACCGGCTCCGTACTCCGATTTTGTGATCGCCTGCTACGGCGACGTGTTTTGGCTGAAGAGGCCGCTCTATCCTCCTGCGTCTTATCCGGGCTGTTTGATACGCCTGTCTTGCCTTTTCTTGATGAGGTGCTCCGAGTTCGCTGAATATTGCGTCTTGCTGGATCAACAGGTGTGATCATCAGTTCGGCGCATGTGCTTTTGGGCTGAAGCTTATGGCCTACATAAGTTTCTATTTCTGGCAGATAAAAGGCCGTGTCTTCACAAGCGAAGCTGATTGCAACTCCTCGGGCGCCTGCGCGGCCGGTACGTCCAATACGGTGGACATAATCCTCGGCCGATTGTGGCAGGTCGAAATTGAATACATGGGTAACATCAGGGATATGCAAACCGCGGGCTGCCACATCAGTGGCTACGAGAACTCGACGGCGTCCTTCAGAAAATGCCTTGAGCAGACCCTGCCTTTTTTTCTGTGGTACGGCCCCGGACAAAAGGGCCACTGTATGGCCATTGCTCTCGAGGTACTCGGCGACCCGTTCAGCACTGCGTTTGGTATTGCAGAATACGATGCTGCGTGCGGGCCGATCCCGTTCCAATAATCCAAGCAATAGCGGAATTTTTTCGGCGTTAGCAGGAAAGAACACCGATTCGCTAATATGATCCGCAGTGATTTGTTCGGCCTCAGTCTGCACGCGTGTCGGGTTGTTCATGTGTTCATAGGCCAGCTCCATCACCCGATAGGACAAGGTGGCTGAAAACAGCATGGACAGACGTTTTTCCGGCGGCGGCATGCGCCTTAAAAGGTAACGAATATCCTTGATGAAGCCGAGATCGAGCATGCGATCGGCTTCATCGAGAACCATGATTTCGATGGCGCGCAGATCAAAGACTTTCTGCTTGAAGTAATCGATAATTCGTCCGGGGGTGCCGATCAAAACATCCAGCCCTGCGATGAGTTGCTGTCGTTGTTTTTCATAATCGACGCCTCCGTATGCGAGGCCAATCCGAAGTCCGGTATGCTTCCCTAACAGGGCGGCTTCCCTGTGTATCTGGATTGCCAGCTCCCGAGTAGGCGCCAGAATAATAGCGCGCGGCTGATTCGGCCGCCGTTTCACTGCTGCAGAGCGTTTAATCAGGCGATTGAACGCTACGATAAGAAATGCAGCGGTTTTTCCTGTGCCGGTCTGCGCTTTCCCAGCCACATCTTGGCCGGAAAGAGCTATGGGGAGGACGCCAGCTTGAATCGGGGTGGCCTTGAGAAAGCCGGCGTCATGGATCCCTTTCAGAACGGCGTCTTCCAGTTCGAATTCTTTAAAAGGGATTGTCGATAGATGGGTATTACTCATTCCGGTGTTCCTGGTTTCCGTTCGAGGGCTGTGACTGGGTATAATTTATTTTGGAGGGAGGTTCCTTGCTTGGCCATTTGTACTTCAGCAGCGAAGCACGTTGTTGTAGAGATCTGCCAGGCGGTGTTTATGCATTGAGCTCCTCCAAACCGGGCAAAGTATATCTGCGCCATTCAATATTTCTTGAAAAGTGCAGGCAATAAGCCCAAAATCACGGCAGTCTGAATCCCCTCGTATCGATCCGATGCGGAAATGAACGGTAGCACATTGTAATATTGAAATTCTCGCCCTCAAGGAGGTTAGTGTGAGCGATAAGATAGTCCATGTTTCAGATGATGATTTCGAAGAGCAAGTGTTGAAATCGGATACGCCGGTATTGGTCGATTATTGGGCGGAGTGGTGTGGCCCTTGCAAGATGATCGCGCCTGTGCTTGACGAAATAGCAGAAGAATACGCCGGCAAATTGAAAATTGCCAAACTCAATATCGATGACAATCCGCAAACGCCACCCAAGTATGGCATTCGCGGCATACCAACTTTGATGCTCTTCAAGAACGGCAGTGTCGAAGCAACCAAGGTCGGAGCTGTATCGAAATCCCAATTAACGGCTTTCCTTGATCAGAACCTTTGATTAGAGGCCGAAGTGTTCAGGAGCCAGTCGGGTTTGGGTAGACTTGATTTAAACAAGGAGATATAGGACCCGATCTGAAGTCAATCCCTTCAAGGAATCATTCATCATCCTCGAATGGTCTTTAAATCGCCCTCCTAGCCCAGTGTCCCTTGCTAAAATCTAACCAATTCCCGACAGCCCCCTAGAGGCGTGAAATCTGGACACCTCTTTGATGGCATGGTATTTTTGTTAGTACGCTGTCCAGTAAAAAATTTCCTCATAGGATTCATATCTGCCTGGTTAAGGCGTTTCCGGCGTTTCCCAATCCCTATATTCAGTCGAATCCTCGACATCATCCCTGTGATTGAGCGCCAATCGGGGTGAATATCCATACATACAAATACTCAATGACATTTCAATCACTTATAAGTAATCATTTATGAATTTGACAGAACTAAAGCTCAAGCCAGCCTCAGAGCTGGTTGCAATTGCCCAGGAAATGAATCTGGAAGGCATGTCCAGAGCGCACAAGCCGGATATTATCTTCGCCCTTCTCAAGGCACACGCCAAGAAAGGGGAGGACGTTTATGGAGATGGCGTGCTCGAAATTCTCCAGGACGGATTTGGATTCCTGCGCGGTCAAGACAGTTCCTATCTGGCCGGGCCCGATGATATATATGTCTCTCCCAGCCAGATCCGCCGGTTTAATCTGCGCACCGGGGATACCATTTCGGGCAAAATCAGGCCACCTAAATCGGGTGAGCGCTATTTCGCCCTGCTCAAGGTCGATAGCATCAATTTCGAACCGCCTGAAAACGCCCGTAACAAGGTGTTGTTCGAAAATTTGACGCCGTTGCACCCCCAAGAGCGGATGCGGATGGAGCGGGGAAATGGCAGCACCGAGGACATCACAGCGCGAGTTATCGATATCGTTGCTCCTTTTGGCAAGGGTCAACGTGGCCTGATCGTTTCTCCGCCCAAGGCGGGCAAGACCATGATGCTGCAGAATATTGCTCAGAGCATCACGGCGAATCACCCCGACAGCTACCTCATCGTGCTGCTCATCGATGAACGCCCCGAAGAAGTCACCGAAATGTCGCGTATGGTCAATGGCGAGGTGGTGGCTTCGACATTCGACGAACCGGCGGCCAGGCATGTTCAAGTGGCCGAGATGGTCATCGAGAAAGCAAAGCGCTTGGTCGAGCACAAACGCGATGTCATCATACTTCTCGATTCCATTACCCGGCTGGCGCGCGCCTACAACACGGTGGTGCCCTCATCCGGCAAGGTATTGACCGGCGGCGTGGATGCCAATGCCCTGCATCGCCCGAAACGGTTTTTTGGCGCTGCACGTAATGTGGAAGAAGGAGGGTCGTTGACCATTCTGGCTACCGCACTTATCGACACCGGCTCGAAGATGGACGAGGTCATTTACGAGGAATTCAAGGGTACAGGCAATATGGAAATCCACCTTGATCGCCGGATCGCCGAGAAACGCGTTTATCCCGCGATCAATATCAATCGTTCCGGCACCCGGCGCGAGGAGCTGCTTACTGATCCGGAAGAGTTGCAAAAGCTCTGGATCCTGCGCAAATTCCTGCACGGGATGGATGATCTGGAGGCGATGGAGTTCCTGCTCGGCCGCCTGCAGCAGACCAAGACCAACAGCGAGTTTTTCGATGCGATGAAACGCGGCTGAGAAGTTTGGCGGGCAAGACCCGCCCGGCCCGCATCAAACGACTACCGTCAGGAAGCCGCGCCACTCATCCAGCGACGCATTGCGGAGTGGTTCCCCAGATAGCACGGCTATATTCCTCTACCGTGCGGTCGATCGAGAATTTGCCCATGCGCGCACTGTTCAGCATCGCCTTGCGGGTCCAGCCTTCGGTGTCCTGCCACAGGCGGGCGACCTCCTCCTGGGTCGCCACATAGGAGGCATAGTCGGCCAGCACCATGAAGTAATCCACGTCGAGCAAGTTCTGAACAATGGGGCGGTGGCGCCCAGGGTCGTTGGGCGCGAAGAAATCACTGTCGAGCATGTCTATGACGCGTTTCAACTCCGTATTGTTTTCATAGTAATGGCGGGGCTGATAGCCTGCGGCGCGCATATGCGTAACTTCTTCTGTCCGCAGCCCGAAAATGAAAATATTCTCTTCGCCGACTTCCTCGCGGATCTCGATATTGGCGCCATCCAGAGTGCCGATCGTCAGCGCACCGTTGAGCGCCAGTTTCATGTTGCCGGTGCCAGAGGCTTCAGTACCGGCGGTGGAGATCTGTTCAGAAAGGTCGGCGGCGGGAATGATTCGGGTGGCCAAGCTGACACCATAATTTGGAATAAACAGGCATTTTAGGCGGTCACCCACTGCGGGGTCGTTGTTGACCACGTTGGCTACGTCGTTGATCAGGCGGATAATGCGCTTGGCCATGATATAGGCAGGCGCGGCCTTGCCCGCGAACAACACCACCCGCGGCGCATGCCCATGGTCTGCGCCATCGCGGATGCGGTTATACAGGGTGATGACGTGGAGAATATTGAGCAGTTGCCGTTTGTATTCGTGGATCCGCTTGATATGCACATCGAAAAGCGCTTCCGGGTCGACCTTTATGCTCATATGCTGTCCGATGTAATCTGACAGCGCCCGCTTGTTGGCCAATTTCACCAGCCGGAATTCCTCGCGGCAGGCGCTGTCCTCCGTATAGGTTTCCAGCGCCCTGAGCGCGTCGAGGTCGCGTATCCAATCGTTGCCGATATGATCGTTGATCATCGATGACAGTCCTGGATTGATCTGATGCAGCCACAGGCGGGGCGTGATGCCATTGGTCACATTGATGAAGCGATCCGGCATAAGGCGGTAGAAGTCCGCGAACAATTGTTCCTTGAGCAGACGGCTGTGCAGTTCGGCGACACCGTTCACCTTTTGGCTGCCAACCACTGCGAGATGCGCCATGCGCACGCGCTTCTCGCCATCTTCGCTGATCAGCGAAACCCGCTTGACCAGTTCGCTGTCTCCAGGAAAGCGGTGACGGACGTCATCTAGAAAGCGTTGATTGATGTCATAGATAATTTGCATGTGGCGGGGCAACACGCGGGTCATCATTTCGACTGGCCAAGTCTCCAGTGCTTCGGGCATCAAGGTGTGGTTGGTGTAACCGAAGGTGGCAACGGTGATGCGCCAGGCCTCATCCCAGCTGATGTCATGTTCATCTATCAACAGGCGCATCAGCTCGGCTACCGCAATCGCCGGATGGGTGTCGTTGAGTTGGATGGCGTTGTAGTCGGCCAGCTCGCGGATGGCGTAGCCACGCTTCAGGTGATAAGAGATGATGTCCTGCAAGGAGGCGCTGACGAAGAAATATTCCTGTTTGAGGCGCAATTCGCGCCCCATGGCGTTGGCGTCATTGGGGTATAGGACGCGGGAGATCGTTTCCGACTGGATTTTCTGTTCTACGGCGCCGATATAATCGCCTTGGTTAAATTCACCGAGATCTAATTCGCGCGAGGCGCGTGCCGCCCACAGGCGAAGGTCGTTGACATTGCCCGCGCCGGTTTGGGCGTCATACCCGGGTACGGTGTAATCGTGCGCAACCGCGAACACTGAATCGCCATCTTCCCAGTGATGTTTGATCGAGCCATCCTCGTTGTGATAGCTGACCAAGTGGCCGTTGAAACGTACCAAATAGGAATGATCCGGGCGCGGTACTTCCCAGTGATTGCCATACCGCAGCCACTCGTCTGGATGTTCGACCTGCTCGCCATGTTCGATTTCCTGACGGAACATGCCGTAGTCATAGCGGATACCGTAGCCGTAGCCCGGGAGGCAGAGCGTGGCCATGGAGTCGAGTATGCAGGCGGCGAGGCGTCCGAGGCCGCCGTTGCCAAGCGCGGCGTCGGGTTCGAGTTCTGAAATTTCCAGCAGATTGACGCCAAATTCCGCGAGCGCCTCGCGCATCGCTTCATAAATGCCAAGATTCATCAACGCATTGATGAGCAGTCGCCCGATAAGAAATTCCATCGATAGATAGAACACCCTTTTTGTTTGAGTTTGATCGTAATGCCGGCGGGTGCGCAGCCAGCGTTCCAGCAAACGCTCACGCGTGGTGAGAATGGCGGCGTTCAGCCAGTCGTTGGGCGAGGCGTTCTCTGGATCGGTGCCCAGATCCCGTTCCAGGCGGCTGATCAAAGAGCGTTTGAGTGCTTTTTCGTCCATTCCGCGGGGAACCAGAATATCGGAGGAATGCGTTGTAGAGGGCATCGTGATTTACCTCCTCGGCGATCTCGTGCCGATAATTAATTTGAGGACATGGAAAGTAAGAGCATTAACTAATAGCAAAAACTATGCCTTCCATGACCATTATAAAGAAGCGCCGCCGATTCAGTGCATAAAGGCGCATGTAAAAGTGAGTCAGGCGCTTATTTCCTTGCCAGGGGTCCGCCGCTGTTCCGCGACAGGGCGCGGTGCCCTATATCGGAACGATGGTATTTCCCTTCCCATGTTACTTCATTGGCCAGGGCGTAGGCCGATTCGCGCGCCTTGGCCAGGTCGTCGCCAAGAGCGGTGGCGCACAAAACTCGTCCGCCGGTGCTGAGTACGCGGCCATCCTCGATGCGAGTGCCGGCATGGAAGAGTTTGCGGGTGGGCGTATCGGGGGGTAATCGGCCAAGCGATTCTCCTTTGGCATAGGCGCCCGGATAACCTTTGGCCGCAAGGACCACGCCCAGCGCCGGGCGTTCATCCCACTGCGCTTGAATTTGATCCAGCCGTCCCTGCAATGCGGCTTCGATCAATTCCGGCAGGTCGGAGCGCAGGCGCATCAGAATTGGTTGAGTTTCAGGATCGCCGAAGCGGCAGTTGAATTCGAGCACTTTTGGATTGCCTTCCTGGTCAATCATCAGGCCGGCGTAAAGAAAGCCAGTGTAGGGGGTTCCTTCGCTGGCGAGGCCGACGACAGCCGGTTCCATCACTTCCTTGAGGATGCGAGCGTGGAGTTCAGGTGTCACGATGGGCGCGGGCGAATAGGCGCCCATGCCGCCGGTATTCGGCCCCTGATCTCCATCATCGCGGGCTTTGTGATCCTGTGAGGTGGCAAGAGGAAGGATATGGCTGCCATCGACCATGGCAATGAAGCTGGCCTCCTCGCCTTGCAGGAATTCCTCGATCACTACTTTGTGGCCAGCTTGCCCGAAAACATTTTCCGAAAGCATGTCACGTACGGCACGTTCAGCTTCAGGTATGCTGTGGGCGACCACCACCCCTTTGCCGGCGGCAAGGCCATCGGCCTTGACCACGATGGGCGCGCCATGCTCATGGATGAAATCCAGTGCGGCTTGGATTTCTTCGAAAACACCGTAGGCGGCGGTGGGAATGCCGTGACGGTGCATAAAAGCTTTGCTAAAGGATTTCGATCCTTCTAGGCGTGCCGCATCGCGGGTAGGGCCGAAGATTTGCAGACCTGCATCCTGAAAAATATCGACTATGCCGGCCACCAGGGGGGCTTCGGGACCGACCACGGTGAGATCAATGGCCTTGTCTTCGGCAAAGCGCAACAGGGCGTGTATGTCATCCGCGGCGATGGGGACGTTTTCCACTCCTTCCTCGACGGCAGTGCCGGCATTGCCCGGGCAGACATAAACGATTTCCGCGCGCGGCGATTGCGCCAGTTTCCAGGCGAGCGCATGTTCGCGGCCGCCACTTCCTATAAGCATGATTCTCATGTTTAATAATTCCGCTTGATGTCAAGTGTTGATAAGTGTCAGTTCGACCGCCATGGGGTCTTTTTTATCTCCGGCGGCGGGTGGACGCAAGGTGAATTCGAACACGTGCTCGCGTGAAGGCAGCACGCGAGGGTCGAAGTTTTGCGGCAATTGCGAGGTATGGAAGAACGCCGTGGCGTAAGGTGACTCCGGATCACGGGTGTCCGTGATATGTAAGTTGGGACTGATATGGCGCAGATAGCGCAGAAATCCGAACCCTTTTTCTTGATCGTAGTGATAGCAGATTCCGCGCATGCGAGCGCCGAATTCACCCCATTCCTGTTCGCTCTTGAGTGGCAGCAGGCCGGGAATCAGGTAGCCGGAGATAAACAGGTCGGCTTCGCGCTTGAGATCCGCTGACACGTTGTCGAACCCTATGATTTCCGTGCGGCAGCCCTTGTTCTGGAGAGCCCGCAGCAGATAGGCGAAGTCTCCATCGCCGCTAAGGATAAGTACCCGATCGAGGTATTGGCATTGCAGCAGGGCATCAACGGCGAGTTCCAGATCCATATTGGCTTTGCCGAAGCGTTCGCCCTCGCTGTCAGTATACCAGCGCACCTTCTTGACGATGAGTTTGTAGCCAAGATCGCGTAAGGCGCCATGGAATTGGCGCTGGCCATTTCGATAGCCATGATCTTCGTCAGCCTTGGCGGCGTCATAGGCAAGATAGGCATTCAGTCGGAGCAAAAGGGCCCCATCGCGGCAGGCAAAGTCGCGTAATACATCGAATTGCATGCGATAGCCGCCATTGAGATAGATATTGCTGACATCCACGTAGACGCCTACGCGCAGGGGAGAACTCATGGGGAGACAGCCCCCGGTGCCAGGCCCATGTTTCCCGCTGGCGTTGTTTTGCTCGTCATAATTGGATGCTGTCATCAGATTCAGGGCGTGTGCACATTTTACCGCTTTTGCACATCTGAGCCATGCATAATGCGCTCATTCTCTACAACCAAGCTGGATCTTTTGTCCGGTCGCTGATGGCAGGCAATAAGGTATAAATCATTCATGGTATTTCCCATGTGTCAGCAAGTAATGAAATGCAACTGGGCTGCCGCTGGAGGCGGTATTGCACCGATCTGGGCGGGACACTCGGGCTAGTGCAACTACCGCGCATCTTTTCAATGCCGGAAATGGCGCATGCCGGTGAAAACCATGGCCATGCCATGTTCGTTTGCAGCAGCGATCACTTCGTCGTCACGCATCGAGCCTCCCGGCTGAATGACGGCGGTGATACCAGCCTGGTGTGCGGCGTCTATGCCGTCCCGAAAGGGAAAGAATGCGTCCGAGGCCATTACCGAACCGGCCACTTGCAATCCTTCGTCGGCGGCCTTGATGGCGGCGATCCTCGCGGAATACACTCGGCTCATCTGGCCAGCGCCGATGCCAACGGTTTGGGCGTCTCGGGCGTAGACGATAGCGTTGGATTTGGCGAATTTGGCCACTTTCCAGGCAAACAGCAGATCGGATGATTCCTGGGGGGTAGGTGCGCGTTGGCTGACGACGCGAAGATCGGCCTGGCCGATCATGGCGATATCGCGGTCTTGAACCAATATGCCTCCTGTGACGCGCTTGAAGTCCAGCGCAGCTCGCGGCGCACCCAGCTCGCCGCATTCGAGCAGGCGGACATTCTTTTTGCCCGCCACAGCACGGGCGGCGGCGGGCGTGATCTGTGGTGCAATTATGACCTCCACGAACTGGCGGCTGACGATGGCATGGGCGGTATCGCCGTCCAGCGGCTGGTTGAAGGCGATGATCCCGCCGAAGGCCGAGGTTGGGTCGGTCTGGTAGGCGCGTTCATAGGCCACCAACAAGTTGGGAGCAACAGCCACACCGCACGGGTTGGCATGTTTGACGATCACGCAGGCCGGCTGCGTGAATTGACGCACGCATTCCAGTGCGGCATCAGTATCGGCGATGTTGTTGTAGGACAGCGCTTTGCCTTGAATCTGGTGGGCGGTGGCGACGCTGGCCTCGGTGGGGTTGTGGTCGCGGTAGAAGGCGGCCCGCTGGTGCGGGTTTTCGCCATAACGTAGATCCTGGACCTTGGCAAATTGCAGGCTCAGGGTGGAGGGGAATTCGACGCGCCCGCCTAACGCGTCGAACGAACCCAGATAATTGGCGATCGCGCCGTCATATTTGGCCGTATGGGCGAATGCTTTGGCCGCAAGCGCAAAACGCATCGCCAGGGAGGTGCCGCCATGCGTTTTGAGCTGATCGAGCAGTGGCAGATAATCCGCTGGATCGACGACTACTGCGACATGGGCGTGATTCTTGGCCGCGGCGCGAACCATGGCGGGCCCGCCAATATCGATGTTCTCAACGGCCTCTTCCAACGTGCAATCCGGCTGTGCCACGGTCCGTTCGAAGGGATAGAGGTTGACGACGACGAGATCGATGGGCGCGATGTCGTTTTCCGCCATGACTTCGTCATCGGTGCCGCGTCGGCCCAGGATGCCGCCATGGATCTTGGGGTGCAGGGTCTTGACGCGGCCATCCATCATCTCCGGCAGGCCGGTGTGGCTGGAGACGTCCTTGACCGGTATGCCAGCGTCCGTCAGCAGACGAGCGGTGCCGCCGGTGGATAGGATTTCCACGCCCAGTCCAATAAGACCCCGGGCGAGATCTTCTATGCCTTGTTTGTCGGAGACGCTAAGAAGTGCCCTGACGACGGGATGATATTCATTCATGAGATGATCCAAATGAAGCCAATTAAGTGAATAATTATAGCCATTTTGCGATTAGGCTTCATTTGCCTCCATCTTGACCGTGGCTCAAGCACAAGATATCATTTCGCTCCTTTTTGATAGACCCAGCTGGAGATTTAAGAATGTATGCGGTAATCGCTACGGGCGGCAAACAATACCGTGTCGCGGAAGGCGACATCTTGAAAATAGAGCGTTTGCCGGTTGACGTTGGCAACGAATTAGAGTTCGACAAGGTTCTCCTCGTTGGCGAAGGCAAGAACGTTACCGTGGGCGCTCCTTATGTGGAAGGCGGCAAGGTTACGGCCACAGTCCGTTCTCATGGCCGGGGTAAAAAAATCGAGATCATCAAGATGCGTCGTCGTAAGCATTATCGCAGGCAGATGGGGCATCGACAGGATTTCACCGAGGTTCAGATCGACTCCATCAAGGGTTGAAGTTTCCAATCGAGGTAAACGCAAATGGCACATAAGAAAGCAGGCGGCAGTACGCGTAACGGCCGCGATTCAGAGTCCAAGCGTCTGGGGGTGAAGCGTTTCGGCGGCCAGATCGTCAGCGCCGGAAGCATCCTGGTTCGCCAGAGAGGCACCAAGTTTCATCCTGGACTGAATGTTGGCTTGGGACGCGATCACACGCTTTTCGCCAAGATTGACGGCAAAGTTTGTTTTGTCACCCGGGGAGCAAAAAATCGCAAATTTGTCGACGTGCTGCCTGCCTGATTTGCAACGCTATAGATGAAATAGAGGCTCCGCTCTGATGAGTGGAGCCTTTTTGCGTTTCTGTCCTCTCGTTTACATGCTTCATTCTCCTCACGCCATGAGCGCACCGCGATGGACGTGCTCTTGAAATTATCTACCGCACCGGGCTAATCCTATTGATAAATGAGGAAATATCACTTGCGGGTAGCCAGAGAATCGCGAATACGTTCAGCGTCATGTCAGACCCATATTCCGTTGCTTGCCGGTATATAGATAACACTGTTTATAATCAGTGCGTTAACAAGTGACCGAAAGAAATGTTTTGAGTTGGTTTGGGGTTTTATACGATGAAATTCGTTGATGAGGCGCGCATCAAAGTCATGGCCGGCGACGGGGGGAATGGCTGCGCATCTTTCAGGCGTGAAAAGTATATTCCATTCGGCGGGCCGAATGGTGGGGATGGAGGCGATGGAGGGAGCGTTTACCTGCAAGCCGATGCCGGTCTCAACACCTTAAGTGATTTTCGATACAAGCGCGTATTTCAGGCCGAACGCGGCCAAAACGGAATGGGAAGGGAGATGACGGGCCGCAAGGGCAGCGATTTGATCATTCCTGTGCCGGTGGGGACAGTGGTGTGCGATGCGGATACTGGAGAGCTGATCGGTGACTTGAACACGGCGGGGAAAAAATTAAAAGTGGCTCAGGGTGGGCGGCATGGTTTGGGTAACACGCATTTCAAGAGCTCAACCAATCGAGCGCCGCGCCAGTTTACACCTGGTACGCCGGGCGAAATTCGCAACCTCGATCTTGAGCTGAAATTATTGGCGGATGTTGGCCTCCTTGGATTGCCCAACGCTGGCAAATCGACTTTGATTAGGCGGGTGAGCGAAGCGAGCCCGAAAATAGCCGATTATCCGTTTACCACCCTGTATCCGGGTCTCGGCGTGGTCAGAGTCGGTCCTCTGGACAGTTTTGTGATGGCGGACATTCCAGGGTTGATTGAAGGTGCCGCTGAAGGCGCGGGTCTCGGAATTCGTTTTCTAAAACATCTCCAGCGAACCCGTTTGTTGTTGCATCTGGTTGATATCGCACCATTGGATGGTGCGCAAGATCCAATCGATGATGCGCGTACTGTATTGACTGAGTTGGAAAAATTCAGCCCGGAATTGATGGCTAAGCCGCGTTGGTTGGTATGCAATAAGAGTGATCTGTTGCCTCATGAAGAGGCCAACACCCGCTGTGCCAGGTTGCGCGAGGCATTGGACTGGAAAGGGCCGCATTATTGCGTGTCGGGAGCCACTGGAGCAGGGGTCGACGACCTTATCAAGGCGGTGATGGCTTATCTAAAAACTCATGATCAAGAACAAAGCCCGTATGAGTAACTCGAGGCGCAGATGGGTTGTCAAAATTGGCAGTTCCCTGCTCACCGATGAAGGACGAGGGCTGGACAAGAATGCGCTAGCAGATTGGTGTGCCCAAATAGCCCGATTATGGGAGCGCAATATCGAGATCGTTGTTGTTTCATCGGGAGCGGTTGCGGCAGGTATGACGCGGATCGGCTGGCGGCAACGCCCCCATGAATTGCATTTTCTCCAGGCGGCGGCAGCTATTGGCCAAATGGGTCTTGTCCAGGCCTATCAAGATCAATTTTCCCGCCATGGATTAATTGCCGCCCAGGTTTTATTGACCCATGACGATTTGATCAATCGCAAACGCTACCTCAATGCTAGAAGTACGTTGAGAGCTCTGCTTGAGTTGAAAGCGATTCCGATCGTCAACGAAAACGATACTGTAGCTGCGGATGAAATCCGTTTTGGAGACAATGATACGCTCGGCGCCTTGGTGGCCAATCTCATAGAGGCTGATCAATTGATCATACTGACTGATCAAGCCGGTTTGTTCGACAGCGATCCACGCAGGAATCCCGAAGCTCGGCTGATTCAAAGAGCAAAGGCCAGTGATCCAAAGCTTGCTACCTACGCGACTTCGGGCATGGGTTCGCTGGGTCGGGGGGGGATGGCGACCAAGGTGGCGGCGGCAAAACGAGCCGCGCGTTCAGGGGCTGAAACCATAATTGCATCCGGTCGTGAACCTGAGGTATTGCTGCGCCTGGAGAGAGGGGGGTCGCTGGGTACCCGCCTGTTACCTGACAAGCCGCCTATTGCAGCCAGAAAACAATGGATTGCAAGCCAGCTTGGCTTGCGTGGCCAGCTTGTGGTGGATGAAGGAGCGGCCAGAGTGTTGCAGCAATCAGGGCGGAGTTTACTTCCTATCGGAGTGATCGATGTTCAGGGGCATTTTGCGCGCGGCGAAGTGGTCGGCGTGCTGGATCAGGCCGGGCGGGAAATTGCTCGGGGGCTAGTCAACTATTCGGCGGAAGAGACCGTGCGGATCAAGCGGCAGCCGAGTGAGGCGATCGAATCTATTCTCGGGTATGTCGGCGAACCTGAGCTCATACACAGGGATGATCTGGTGCTCATGTAGACGCAAGCCCACTTGAAATGAGCTTGCGTTCCAGACGGAGCGGGCGCAAGGCATCCAATAAATCAGTGCATGGAGCGAATGCGCGCGTTCAAGCGGCTTTTGTGCCTCGCTGCCTTATTGCGGTGAATCAGTTTCTTGTTGACGGAGCTATCGACGAGTGAGGAAGCCGCTCGATAGGCATCGACAGCAGCCGCCTTGTCACCAGATTGAATTGCAACAAGCACCTTCTTTATCGCGGTTCGCATGCGCGAGGTCAGCATCTTGTTGTGTTCACGGCGGACGACGGCTTGACGGGCGCGTTTCTTGGCAGAAGCGATATTGGCCAAGGTTGAACTCCTGAAGTTGTTGGGTCGGGAAATAGATCGCGTATTCTCGGTCTGTGAGCGATCTGTGTCAATAGGGGTTTTTGTAACTGAGGCGTGAGCGATCCTTGCTCGAACGATAAAAATAAATCGCCTTGCCGGTAAAAAAGAGGCGCGGGCTTATGATCTATAAATATGCACGTCGCGTTGCGGATAAGGAATTGTGATGTTATGCGCCTTGAAGGCGCGCCAGATGGCAAGATTGAGTTCGGAACGGATATTGTTCACGCCATTTTGCGGATCATTTATCCATGCGCGCAGTTCAATACGCATGCCATTGTCCTCTAAGCCCAGTAAGCGGGCTACCGGCGGTGGTTCGGCGAGCACGCGCGGATGCTCGCGGCCGACTTGCTCCAGAAGGGCGAGAGCGAGTTCTGGATCATCGCGGTAACTGATCATCACCGGTGTCTTGAGGCGGATGTGGCGGTCGCTGTAGCTCCAGTTGACGACTTCGGAGGTAACCAGGTTTTCGTTCGGGATCAGGGTTTCGACGCCATCGCGATCGCGTACCACGATATATCGAGCGCGCAGTTCCTGCACCCATCCAAAGCGGTCGGCCAGGCTGATCACATCGCCGGGGCGGATCGAACGGTCGAACAACAGGATGAATCCGCTGACCAGATTGCTGGCGATACGCTGCAGGCCGAGGCCCAAGCCTACGCCGAGCGCGCCGCCGAAGACGGCGAAAGCCGTTAGATCAATGCCCACCGCATTGAGGCCTAGCAACACGCCTAGGGTGATGAGCAGGAACTTGACCACCTTGGCGACGCCTACCCGCACGCTGGCGCTGACCCCGCCCACCTGCATGATGCGCCGTTCCAGCGCCGCGCCCAACCACCAGGTGATCAGCAGCATCGCGCCCAATGAAAGGCCGGCTTTGACTACGGTGAACAGGGTGACCGGTGATTTTCCGGGGATCAGGATTACATGATCCAGCGCGTGCCACAGAGGCGTCAGCCAGCCGAGCAGATACAGGGCGACGAAAGTCCATGCTCCGAGACTTAGAAGTTGTTCCCACACGCGCAGAGCGGGGCCGGGTTTGAGAGCGAAGCGCAGAAAATAAACCGCAAGACGGATGCCTGCCAGTGAGAGCAGCAGAGGGGTAAGTGTCGCCAGCCAGTCAGTCGGTAGGTGGGCGAGTATGAATCCGACGCGTTCCAGCAAGGCGATGGCCAGGGCGGTCAACGGAAAAGTCAACCGTTCCAGGCCACGCAAGGCCGCTCGTTTTGGGCTCCTTGTTTTGGCGTCCACGAGGTAACGTTCCACTCGCCGGACAACCCAACGGTGTGCCGCTCCGCCGATCAGCAAGGCGATGGCGATAGCGGTCAGTTGCCACCAGCGCTCAGGAGGGAGTTCCAGGATGGGGGTCAATAAAAAATCGGGATTCATTCCTCAATCGTCTTTGCAGCAGGCGCGGCATCGTTTTGCTCGAGCCAGGGACGGAAGCGGGTGAGCAGCAACAAGCCCGGCAGGGCGAGCAGTGTGCAGACGATGAAAAACCGGCTCCAGCCAAGATCCGTGGCCATGAAGCCGGTGCTGGAGGCCAGCAGAGTGCGCGGCACGCTCATCAGACTGGCGAGTAGGGCATATTGGGTCGCGGTGAACTCACGGTTGGTGAGATTGGCCATGAAACCAACGAAAGCCGCAGTACCCATACCGCCGGTGAAATTTTCTGCGGCGATGACTACCGCCAGCCAGGCCAGTGAGGGGCCGGTGTGAACCAACCAGGCGAATCCGGCTGTGGAGAGCGCTTGTAATAGCCCAAACCACCACAGCGCACGGTACTGGCCCAGTCGCAAAATCGCGGCGCCCCCAAGCAGTCCGCCCAGCACTACCGCCCAGAAGCCGAACAGTTTCACTACCGTGCCGATCTCAGCAGTGGTAAAGCCGAGTTGCAAATAAAAAGGCGTGGTCATGGTCGAGGCGAGAGTATCGCCGAGCTTGTAAAGCACGATGAACAAGAGGATCAGAACGGCATTCTGGCGGCGGTTGAAAAATTCCATGAAGGGGCCGACCACGGCCTCTTGCAAACTGGCGGGGGGCGCGGCGGCTTGCATCTTCGGCTCAGGAGCGAGCAAGGTAGTCAAAATGCCCGGCAACATGCACAATCCAAGAATCAGGAAAGTGGCGCGAAAACTCAAGTATTGAGCCAGAATCAGCCCTCCCCCGCCGGCTACCAGCATGCCGATCCGATAACCCCAGATGTACATAGAGGCTCCAAGACCTTGTTCCTCATCGGTCAGGGACTCACGGCGATACGCATTGATCACCGTGTCCTGAATTGCGGAAAACAACGCGACCAACAAAGCGACGACGGCTACCAGGGTAAGATCGCCTTTGGGGTCGGTCAGGCCGAGGCTGGCAATGGCGCCGGCGAGCGCCAGCTGGATGGCCAGGAGCCAGCCTCTCCGCCGTCCTAGCCACGGCGGGGTATAACGATCCACGAAGGGGCCGGCGATGAATTCAAAAGAATAAGGGAGGGTGATCAAGGCAAACAATCCGATCGCATCAAGCGACAAACCGTTTTCTGTCAGCCATGCCTGTAAAAGCGTGAGCGTGATAAGAAGCGGCAATCCTGAGGAAAAACCCATCAGCGCGGCCACGATCATGCGCGCACTAAAAAATTCTCGCAAAAGTGCGATATGACGGCGTGGAGAACGGGGAGGATTCATCTGCTTCATGGAGGTTATGATACTCCGAAGCGCCTGCTGGATTGACGCTTACCTGCACTCGCCCGAGAGCGTTTTAATCGCATTTGATGAGGTTCGGCGGCGATGAATGGAATTTCGGCTTGTTTTCTAGCGTACAAGCCTGGAACATGAGGGGTCTCTGCGGCCCAAGAGAATCAGCCATGTATCACAGTCTTTATATCATCGGTGCCGAAGCCGGCGGCGGCAAGTCACTGGTCAGCCTCGGCATAATGGAGACGCTGACTGCGAGCATACCGAGGATCGGCTTTTTTCGCCCGATCATCCGGCATGACGCGTCTGCTGATCCGCTTACCGCGCTCATTAGGGAACGATATCAGCTCAAGTCGTCTCCCGAAAGCATGTATGGAGTCACCCAGGAACAGGCGGCTTACCGGATCGCGCATCATCAGCACGATGAATTGCTGGAGATAATCGTCGAAAAATTCAATGGACTTCGACAAAGCCATGATATCGTTGTTTGCGTAGGTACCGATTACTCTGATGAAGCCGCCCCTTTTGGGCTCGACTTCAACGTGGAGCTTGCCAATAATCTTGCTTGCCGCTTGCTGCCCGTAGTTAAGGGGCGCGCGGGGACACCGACGGCGATGGCGGAATCCGTTTTGTTGCTCGAAGAGTATCTCGAAGCCCGGCATGCCGATGTGGCAGCGATGTTCGTCAATCGGGTGGCGACGGATGCGGTTGACAGCGTCCGCAAGGCGCTGAGCTCGGCGAAATTCCCTTGTTATGTGTTCCCGGAACGATCCCGACTGGCCAAACCGACCGTCGGTGAAATTGCGAGGACGTATCGTTTCGAGACATTCACTGGCGACGAGGCTTCGCTCAATAATACAGTCGAGGATTTTAAGGTTGCGGCCATGCCGGTCGATGAGTTTCTACGACATGTAGATAAAGATGGCACGCTGGTGATCACCCCCGGCAGCCGTTCCGACATCGTGCTCGCTTCACTGGTCTTGCATGCGGCAAAGGACACCCCAAGCATTGCCGGCTTGCTGCTGACTGGTGGCGATCGGCCGGCAGAATCGGTGCTCAAGATCATCAATGGCTTGAGTGTCTCACGGGTCCCCATTGTATTGTCACCCTTGGACACGTTCGTTACTGCGATGAAGGTCACTGAGGTCAAAAGTCGTATTTTGCCTGGCGATGAAGGCAAGATCGCTCTGGTGCTCGGCACCTTCGAATCCGCTGTGGATATGGCCGACTTGTCGAAGCGATTGGCGCGCTCCCCCGGCCAGCGTAAAACGCCGCTGATGTTCCAGTATGAATTGATTCAGCGCGCCAAGTCCCAGCGTAAACATATCGTCTTGCCCGAGAGTGACGATGAACGCATCCTGCGCGCGGCTGAAATCATCAGTCTGCGCGATGTGGCTGAATTGACCTTGCTCGGCAATGAGGAGCAGGTTCGCCAGAAACAGCGTCAGCTGGGGCTGCAGCTTCGTGGCGTGCATATCGTCGATCCGGAGCAATCCTCTTGGTTGACTCAATTCGCCGAAACCTATTATCAACTTCGCAAGCACAAGGGCATCACCCCCGAGATAGCGGCCGATACGGTCCATGACCCGAGCTATTTCGGCACCTTGATGGTGCATCACGGCTATGCCGACGGCATGGTGTCCGGCGCCGCGCACACCACCCAACACACCATTCGTCCCGCCTTCGAAATCATCAAGACCCGTCCCGGCACAACGCTTGTGTCCAGCGTGTTTTTCATGTGTCTGGAAGACCGTGTGCTGGTGTACGGCGACTGCGCGGTCAATCCCGACCCCACCGCGGAGCAGCTTGCCCACATCGCCATAGATTCATCCGACACGGCGCGGCGCTTTGGCATCGAGCCATTGACTGCCCTACTGTCGTATTCCACCGGCGAGTCCGGCAAGGGTTCGGATGTGGAGCGGGTGCGCGAAGCGGCGCGCATCGCGCGCGCCCTGCGTCCGGATCTGAAGATCGAAGGGCCGCTGCAATACGATGCGGCCGCGGATCCGGTCGTGGCCCGCGCCAAGATGCCGACCAGCGAAGTGGCGGGCCGGGCCACGGTGTTCATCTTTCCCGATCTCAACACTGGCAACAACACCTACAAAGCTGTGCAGCGATCGGCCCATGCCAGCGCCATCGGGCCGATCCTGCAGGGTTTGAACAAGCCGGTCAACGACTTGAGCCGCGGTTGCGAAGTGCCGGACGTTGTCAACACCGTGGTCATTACCGCCATCCAGGCCCAGGACTGAAACCATGCCGGTACTGTATTTTTCGCATCCTGCCTGCCGCCTGCATGAAACCGGCCCGGATCACCCGGAACGCGCCGCGCGTCTCTCGGCTATCGATGACCAGTTGATCGCCGCCGGCATCGAACCGTGGCTGATCCACCGAACCGCCCCCGCGGCCACCCGTGCGCAGCTGGAGCGGGTACATGCACCGCACTATCTCGACGCGCTGGAACGCAAGACGGCGGACTGCGAGGATCTGTGCTGGCTGGATGCCGATACCGCACTCGCCCCGCACAGCCTGGAGGCGGCGCGTCACGCCGCCGGGGCCGTGGTCGCGGCGGTGGACGCGGTGTGCCAAGGGGCGTTGCGGCGCGCTTTCTGCGCCGTGCGGCCGCCCGGCCATCATGCTTCGTCCGCGCGCGCCATGGGCTTTTGCCTTTACAACAACGTTGCCGTCGGCGCGGCCCATGCTCTGGCCGAATATGGTTTCGAGCGCGTCGCCATCTGCGATTTCGACGTGCATCACGGCAATGGTACCGAGGCCATCTTCCTCGACCGGCCGCAGGTGTTCATGGTCAGCGCCTTCGAGCAGGGCTTGTGGCCGGCGAGCGAACCGAGCTTGTCGGCCCCGGCGAATGCGCGCTGGCTGCCCTTGCCGCCGGGCACCCGCGGTGCACGTTATCGGCAGCGTTTCGAGGCCGAGCTGCTGTCCGCCATGGCCGACTTCGAGCCGCAGTTGCTGCTGGTCTCGGCTGGCTTCGACGGGCATCGCGAAGACGCCATCTCCCGCTTCTATCTGGACGATGCCGATTATGGCTGGATCACTCGCCGCCTTGCCGCTCTGGCCGACCGCTGTTGCGAAGGGCGGCTGGTGTCGGTGCTGGAAGGCGGTTATGCTCTGCCGGCGCTGGGCCGCAGCGTGGCCATGCATCTGTCGGCGTTGATGGAGTAAACCAGCCGCAGGCTCAGCGCAGGAGCCAGGCCAGCAGGGGTGCCGCCAACACGTTCACCACGCCCGCGAGCACCATGACCAGACCGGCGATGGCGCCCAGCTCGCGGTCGATCTCCAGCCCTTTGGCCGTGCCCAGCGCATGTGCCCCCATGCCGCGCTGTGAGCCGCGCGCCAGGTCGGACTGCAAAGGCACGCGGGTGAGCCGGTATTCGCCCAGGGTGGCGCCCACCAGGCCGGTCAGGATCACGAACACTGCGGTGAGATTGGCGCGGCCACCGATTTCCTGCGCTACGGTGATGGCGAACGGGGTGCTGATGGAACGTGCCAGCAGGCTCAGCCGCAATTGCTCATTCAGGCCCAGAGCGCCGGCCAGCAGCCAGCCCGCGCCTGCCAGATACCGGGCATAGCTCGCATGCAGGGCGAGAATCAACAGGGCGGGGGCGAGAGCCACCGGGTTCAGCCATGGGCGCGGCCAGCGGCGGTACAGCCGGCGGGCGAACAGATAACTGCCGAGCGTGGTCGCCGACCAGAAGACCGTCTGAGCGAAGCTTACGGCCTCAGCAGGAATGCCGGCGGGAGGCATGGCGGGTTCTCAGTCGATAAACGAGTTCGACGCCAAACGCGGTGGCGCCCATCACGCTGATGGTGCCCAGCACGATGATCAGCAGGATCTTCAAGCCGAGCAGGCCGAACAACTGCGGATAGGCGATGATGCCGACCACGGCGGGCACGAAGAACAGCATCAGCCGATCCAGAAGCCACTGGGCACCCCGTTCCAGGTCGGTAGGAGCTTCGACTTGTTCCTATTCCAGATTGGACTTATTGAGATGGAACTGAAAACGCTGCGGGCTTTCGTGGAAGTCGTCCGACAGGGGGGATTCTCGGCAGCGTCACGCAAGCTCTACGCCACCCAATCCGCCTTCAGCAAGGCGGTGCGGCAGCTGGAAGACGAGCTGGGCGTGCGCTTGCTGGATCGCGTCGGACGGCGCGTGCTGCGTACCGAGGCGGGGGAAATCGTGTATCGCCGCGCACAGGCCATGCTGCGCGAATGTGACGGTCTGCTACAGGTACTGAAGGCATCGCAGGGGCTGCAACGCGGTGTATTGCGCTTAAGCTCGCCTCCCGTGGGCACCAGCGAAGTGTTCGCCGACTGTTTCGCCCGTTACCGGCGTCTTTATCCCGGCGTGGAGATACACCTGCTCGAACATGGCAGCCGGCGGCTGGAGGAGATCTTGCGCGATGAGCCGCTGATCCTGTTCGCCGAGGGATTCGCCCTCAATCCTGTGATCCTCCAAGGCCTGGCGCGGCGCGGCGTGGAGTCCAGGGTCGTCAGCCGCAGTAGCCAGATCGAATTCATAGTGGCCTTGGTGGCAGCCGGGATGGGCGTAGCCTTCCTGCCGCGGATGATCGCGCTGCGGCACAGGCAGGATGCGGTGCGGGTGCGGCCGCTAGAGGAGGCCGCAATGCGCTGGCACCTCGACTTGATCTGGCGCCGCGACGCCGCCTTGTCTCCGGCCGCCCGTGCCTGGCGGGCTTTGTGCCGGCTTCAATGCACTTCCTGAGACTGTGCCTGTAGGGCCTCGCGCTCGGCTTCCTGCCGCTTGGCGCGGCGGCTGCGGCGGGCGGCGCGCATGGCATCCACGCTGAACAGGGCCAGTGCCAGCCAGATCAGCGTGAAACCGATCCAGCTCAGAGGTGTCATGGTTTCATGCGCGATCACCGCGCCCACGACGAACTGCAGGCTGGGCGTGAGGTATTGCAGCATGCCCAGTGCGCTCAGCGGCAACCGCCGCGCGGCGGCGGCGAAGCTGCCGAGCGGCAAGGTGGTGGCGATGCCAGTGGACATGAGCCACACAAACGAAACCCAGCCGTGGGTGGCATAGTGTATCTCGCCGCGCGCGGCCAGCCAGGCCAGCACCCCCAGCGCGAAGGGCGACAGCAGCAAAGTTTCCACGGCCAGGCTCTGCACCGCTCCGGTGCGTCTGCCCGCGAAGTTTTTGGTCAACCCATACAGTCCGAAGCTGAATGCGAGCACCAGGGCGATCCAGGGCGGATGCCCGTAGGCGATGCTCAGGGTCACCACACCGATCAGCGCCAGCGCGATGGCCAGCCATTGCCACAGGCGCAGGCGCTCGTGCAGGATCAGCACCGCCAGCACCACGGTCACCAGCGGATTGATGAAATAACCCAGCGAGGCTTGCAATATCTGGCCGTTGTTGGCCGCATACACGTAGGCGGTCCAGTTCAGGCTGATCAGCGCGGCGGCGGCGAGCAGGTAACGGCGCTGATGGGCGTCGCAGGCGATGCGGCGCAAATCGCCCAGATGCCGGGTCATGGCCAGGATCGCGACGCACAGCAGCATAGACCACACGATGCGGTTGGCCACGATCTCTACCGCGGAGGCGTACGCCATCTGCATGAAATACAGCGGGAACACGCCCCACAGCCCGTAGGCGAGCAGGGCAAAGGCGAGGCCGCTGCGGCGGTTCATGTCGGACATGCCGTGCCTTTGTACACGAGTCGTTGATGGAAAGGCGGCATGTTACGCCCGCTTCCTGGCCTTGCCCAGTGCCGCGCCATTACACCCCGGGGCCACCTGGCCGCCGTTTTCGAGCACTGCATCTACGCTTTTCAACAAAATACAGATTAAGATGACGCGACAATACACCTGATTGCAAGGCGCGCCCGGCCGGGATTTTCGTCCGGCACGATTTGTGCTAATTGTTTTTTCGGGCATGTGCACGAAGAGGCGATCGGATGAACGGCTTGATTGTTGAATCCACCAGCGAGGCTCTGTGGCAAAGCGCCATCGAGGCCGCCTGCAGAGAGTCCGGCCAGCGTGTGGACGAGTCGCTTAAAGCCTATCTTCTATTTTTGCTGCTGCGTTTCAGCCGCCGCCCAGAACTGCTGCGCACCCTGATGGCGAAGGAATATCTGGAAGGATTGCAACTTGGCGGCCGCTTGCGCGACGAGCGGCTGCGGGACGTGGGCGATCAGTGCCTGCTGCTGGCCGGCCTGTTTCCGGGGATGGCGGCGCGCCGCCGGGTGACGCCGACCTATTTCGTCGATCTGGGACGCACCGCCTACGGCGAGCTGGCGGCGCGCCTGAAACGGTCGCTGGCGGCATTGTACCGGGATCTGGCGCTGGGTTTCGTCGCCCTCATGGATGTCTTGCATGCTTTGCGCGGCGGCGCCGCCCTGGAGGCGCTGTCGCCTCTGGAGCAGTGGATGCTTTGGAGCCACGCGGGCAGCCGCAGCGCCCATCGTGCCTTGCTCGAGGGCAAGGAGGCGACCCTGATCCGAAACGAGGCGCCCGGCCTGCACTGAGGCGGCCAGGCCGCGGCGGTTCATTGCGTGTCGGCGCCGCGCCAACGATCCATGCTGCGGTAGCCCAGCGCTTCGGCCAGATGCGGCGCTTCTATGGACGCGCTGCCCTCCAGGTCGGCGATGGTGCGCGCCACCCTGATGATGCGGTGATAGGCCCGCGCCGACAGCCGGAAGCGTTGCATCGCCTGCTCGAGCAGGTTGCGTTCGGCCTCGCGCAAGGCACAATGACGGTCGATGTCGCCGGGCCCCAGCCAAGCGTTCGCGCAGCCCTGCCGCTCGACCTGACGCTGTCGCGCAGCAGCGACGCGAGCACGTATCGTGGCGCTGTTTTCGCCTCTCGGCGCATCGCCCCGCAATGCCTCGCGCGGCAGTTGCGGGACTTCGATCTGAATATCGATGCGGTCGAGCAGCGGCGCGGAAATACGGTTGCGATGGCGACGTTGTTGTTCCGGCGTGCAATGGCAGTTGGGACCAAAATCGCAAGCGTAGCCCTGCGGGCAGGGATTCATGGCGGCAATCAACTGGAAGCGGGCAGGGAAATCGGCCTGGCGCGCCGCGCGGGAAATAGTGATGTGACCGGTTTCCATGGGCTCGCGCAGCACTTCGAGTACACGGCGATCGAATTCTGTGAGCTCGTCCAAAAACAGAACCCCGCGATGGGCGAGCGAAATTTCCCCCGGCCGAGGCTGTGAGCCGCCGCCGACCAGCGCCGGTCCGGAAGCCGTATGGTGCGGTGCGCGAAAGGGTCTCCTGCTCCACGACGCGCTTGAGAATCCCTGCTCGCTGATTGAGGCGACGATGGCGCATTCCAGCGCCTCTATGTCCTCCATGGGAGGAAGAATGCCGGGCAGGCGGCTGGCGAGCATGCTCTTGCCGGTTCCGGGCGGACCGACCATCAACAGGTTGTGCATGCCGGCAGCGGCCACCTCCAGGGCACGGCGCGCCTGATGCTGGCCGCGTACATCGGCCATATCAAGCGTCTCCAGGCACTCACTAACCGCCGGTTTGACCCGCCAGGATGGCAATTCCTGCTCTCCCGCCAGATGGCGGCATATGTCGAGCAGGTGGCTTGCCGGCCGCGCCATGAGTCCCTCGATCAACCCGGTTTCTTCCGCATTGTCTGCCGGCACGACGATTTCTCGGCCGCTGTCACGGGCTGCCAGAGCGGCCGGCAATACTCCACGCACACGGCGAAGTTCTCCGCCCAAGGCCAACTCACCGAGAAATTCTACGCTATCGAGGGCATCGGCGGGGATCTGCCCTGAGGCGGCCAGTACGCCCAAGGCGATCGGCAGATCGAAGCGGCCCCCTTCCTTGGGGAGATCCGCGGGCGCTAGATTGACGGTGATGCGCCGCGCCGGAAAGTCGAAATGACTGTTGATCAAGGCGGCGCGCACACGATCCTTGCTTTCCCGCACCGCCGCCTCAGGTAAGCCGACGATGGACAGGCTGGGCAGGCCATTGCCTAGATGGACTTCGACGCAGACCTCAGGCGCATCGATGCCGATTTGTGCCCGTGTGTAGACGCGCGCCAGCGGCATGGTGGATCAGTCTGCGGCGGGAGTGTCGTCGTATTCTGTGGATTCTCTAGGCGAGTTGATGCCGAGCTTGGTTTCCAATTCGCGCACCCGTTCTTCCAGAGCATCCAGTTTTTCGCGCGTGCGCGCCAGCAGGGCCGCCTGTACTTCGAATTCTTCGCGGCTCACTAAATCCAGGCGTTGCATGGCGCCCTGCACGCCTGCGCGGATCGTTTTTTCGATATCCTGTTGGGCGTTGCGCAAGGAGTCAGGAATGGCGCTGTTCAGTTTGGCGGCGAATTCATCAAGTTTTTTAGATTCGAGCATGGGCTTTCTCCGCTAGGGATAGTGGATTCAAGTTTCGGGTTTCTAGGAGCTTACAGTACACGTGTTCCTCGTTGCGATCCCAAAAACCAACAGACGCCTAGAATCAATCTTTCAGCGAAGTTCGTCAATGCTCCAAATTGGTGCATTCGGCACTATTTTTGTGCTCGACATGGGGTTGGAGAAGAGGGGTGGGCTATATCAAAAGGGTATATCCAATTGAAATTGATAAAAATAAATAAAATGGCATGACTTCTGCTTTGTGTAAACAACGCAAATTGCGTGTTTCAACTCAAACCCATGGGGGGATCAAATGAAATCAGGAGGCATATTCGTATGAAGTTGCTCATTGCCATTATCAAGCCTTTCAAGCTCGACGAGGTCCGTGAAGGACTCTCGGAAATCGGGGTGCAGGGCATTACCGTGACCGAAGTCAAAGGCTTCGGCCGCCAAAAGGGCCACACCGAGCTTTATCGCGGTGCGGAATATGTGGTCGATTTCCTGCCCAAGGTGAAAATCGAAATTGCCCTCGACGACGTTTTGGTCGAGCAGGCGATCGATGCCATCAGCAAATCGGCCAACACCGGAAAGATCGGGGACGGCAAGATTTTCGTCATGCCGCTGGAGCAGGCGGTTCGCATACGCACCGGTGAAATCGGTCCGGACGCGCTTTGATTTGTCGTAAATGAAGGAAAATTCGAGGAACTGACATGGATAAAAAACGCATACTTACCACACTTGGAGCAGGAGTGCCTCTGCTCGGACTGTGGTTGATCCCCTCTCTCGCCATGGCCGATACGCCGAAGCTCAGTCCGGGCGACACCGCCTGGATGCTCACCGCCACCGCGCTGGTGCTTTTGATGACCGTTCCCGGCGTGGCGCTGTTCTATGGCGGCATGGTGCGGCGCAAGAATTTGCTTTCCGTGGCTGCGGCTACTTTTGCGGTGACCTGCCTGATCACCTTCATCTGGGCGGCGGTGGGTTATTCGCTGGCTTTCAAGGGCGATGGCGCCATCGTAGGCAACCTTTCGGCCGCCTTTTTGAACAACATGGGCTATGGCAACCTGTCAGGTTCCATCCCAGAATCGGTGTTCATGACCTTCCAGATGACCTTCGCGATAATCACTCCGGCGTTGATCATTGGCTCTGTGGTCGAACGCATGAAGTTCTCAGCCCTGCTGTGGTTCATGGGGCTGTGGTCAATCTTTGTCTATTCTCCGATCGCGCACATGGTCTGGGGCGGCGGCTGGCTCGGCGGTGACGGGGTACTGGACTTCGCCGGCGGTACTGTAGTGCATATCAATGCCGGTGTGGCCGGTTTGGTCGCCGCGCTGGTGCTCGGCAAACGCAAGGGCTACGGCACCGAACCTATGCCACCGGTGAACCTGGTTTACACCATGACCGGCGCCGCCTTGCTGTGGGTGGGCTGGTTTGGTTTCAATGCCGGCTCCGAGCTGGCGGCCGATGGCACTGCGGGCATGGCCATGGCGGTGACTCAGATCGCTACCGGCACCGCGGCACTGGCGTGGATGTTCGTCGAATGGGCAGCCCGCGGCAAGCCCACCTTGTTGGGCATGAGCTCCGGTGCGGTAGCGGGCCTGGTCGCCATCACCCCCGCTTCGGGCTTCGTGGGCCCTGTGGGCGCCTTCATCATTGGCGCGGCGGCCGGTATCGGTACCTTCTGGGCCGCGGTGTATCTTAAGAAAATGCTCGGTTACGACGATTCGCTGGACGCTTTCGGGGTGCATGCAGTCGGTGGCATCATCGGCGCCTTACTGACCGGTGTGTTCGCGGCCAAATACTTCGGCGGAGCGGGCCTCAGCGATGTGGCGGGCGGCAGCATCGGCCATCAGGTGGGCATCCAGGCCATCGGTGTGTCATTCACCATTCTGTGGGATGCTGTCATTACCTTCGTAATTCTCAAGGTGCTGGATGTGGTCATGGGACTGCGTGTCTCCGAAGAAGAGGAGGCTATCGGTCTGGACACCACTCAGCATGGCGAACAGTTGTACGAATAAGTTTCGCCAAACTTGATAGGCAACATGCGAGGCGCCTTTCGGCGCCTCGTTTCTTTTTTGCGTGATAATAAGGCCGTGTTAATCGTTTGCAGGTTAAAGTCCGTCATGCTACTCGAAGTCCGTGCGCTTCAAACCGAGATTTTTTCACACATCGATCTGGAACTCGAAGCGAGTGAATGCGTAGCCCTTACCGGCCCCTCGGGCAGCGGCAAGACTGTTTTGTTGCGCGCGCTGGCAGATCTCGATCCAAATCAGGGTGATGTTTTTCTGGAAGGTGTGTCGCGGCAACGATTTTCTCCTTCAATCTGGCGCCTCAAGGTAGCCATGGTTCCCGCGGAACCCGCCTGGTGGGGGCTGAGGGTGAGGGATCATTTTCCAAAGGATGAGGTGATATCCATGCAACTACTTGGGTTGCCGGAAAAAGCGCTGGACTGGGAAGTGGCTCGCTGTTCCAGTGGTGAGCGCCAACGATTGGCGATTCTGCGCGCGCTCGTCCGGAAGCCGAGCGTTTTGCTGCTCGACGAACCGACCGCCAATCTGGACGGCAGTAACCGGGAACGAGTGGAAACCTTGATCGCATCGTTTCGACACGCTGGCGGCGGGGTGATCTGGGTGACTCACGACGAAGTTCAGGCGGAACGCGTCGCCCAGCGACGACTGCAGCTGGAAGCAGGGATGCTGCGCGAAACTAAAAAGAGCGCCGCATGAACCTTGTCAACTTATCTGCTCTTGATTTGGGGCTTGCTTCGGCGTTGATTTTGGCGCTCGCCGCTATGAGCCTGTGGCTGAGTCTCGGCCTGGAACGAACGCTGTTGATCAATGCCTTGCGCATGACCGTGCAACTGCTGCTGGTCGGCCTGGTGTTGAAAGTGTTGTTCGCCCATGCCAGCCTGCTGTGGATTGCGCTCGGTGCGGGCTTCATGCTGTTGGTGGCCGGGCGCGAGGTGATGGCGCGCCAGCAACGGCGCTTCTCTGGTGCCTGGGGGTATGGTCTTGGCACTCTCGCCTTAACTGTGCCCAGTCTGGCGATCATTCTCCTTGCCCTGGTCGTACTGGTGCGGCCCGTGCCCTGGTATGAGCCGCAGTATGCGATCCCGATGTTCGGCATGTTGCTCGGCAATTCCATGAGCGGAGTCGCGGTAGGGCTGGATCGCCTGATGCAGGCCGCTTGGCAGCAGCGCAACGTGATCGAAGGGCAACTGCTACTCGGCCAGACCTGGGATCAGGCGATCTCGGAATTGCGGCATGAAGCGGCACGCGCCGGAATGATCCCCATCATCAATTCCATGGCCGCTGCCGGCGTGGTCAGCCTGCCGGGCATGATGACCGGCCAGATCCTGGCCGGCAGCCCGCCGACCGAGGCGGTCAAGTACCAGATCCTGATCATGTTCCTGATCGCGGCGAATACCGGTTTCGCCACGCTCGGCGGCGTGTGGCTGGGCTCGAAGCGCCTGTTCGACGAGCGGGAACGGCTGCGACTGGATCGCCTGCGCAAAGTGACATGAATGAGGATCGTCGTAAATCGCATCAGAGGCCGCGCGGCTTGCACGCGGCCCGGCCTTTGTTTGGCTGTGGGCTTTTCAGGTTGAGGCCGGCTCGGTGCCCGGCACCAGAAAGGTCGGCTCCTTGTCCGCCGGCATCTCGGCCAATTCCTCGGGCGTCATCTCGGCGTAGATTTCCAGCAGGTAGCCGGTCGGGTCGCGCAGCCACAGTTCGTGTAGCGGCAGTCCGTGCCAGGTGCTGCGCGGCGGCTTGACCACTTCGGTGCCGGCGGCCAGGGCGGTGTGATAGGCGGCGATGACTGCCGCCTTGTCCGGCACGCGCAGGCCGAGGTGATAGAGGCTGTAGGTGTCGAGTTTTTCGCCGGAGTCGTTCACCAGCACCACGAAGTTGAGCTTGAGCCAGGGCACGATAAAGGTGCTGTAGCGCGCCTCGCGGTCCTTGGGTTGAATGCCGAACAGGCGGGTGTAAAATACGGTGCTGGCGGCCAGATCGGCCACCCGCAGGCTGATGTGAAACTCGTCGTTGCCGGGCACCAGTTTGGGGGTGGCGTCGAAAGCCTGTGGCTCGATGCCCTCGGTGCGCAGCAGATCGCTCACCCGCTCGCGGATTTCGTCGCGCACGCGGCGGAACTCGGCCATGATTTGTGCGTCGGTGCCGGTCGCCTTGGCCGGGTCTTGCAGCGGCCAGTGAATCTTGCGCGTGCCGGGCGGCAGGATCGGGCAGTGCTCATCGGCATGGCCGCAGACAGTGACCACCAGATCGGCACGCGCCAGCATGGCATCGTCCAGCCGGGTTGATTCCTGGCGGCTGATGTCCACGCCGGCCTCGCCCATCACGGCGATGGCGCGCGGGTTCTTGCCGTGGGCTTCGATGCCAGCGGATTCGACGACCACGCGCTTGCCGCCGAGAGTGCGCGCCCAGCCTTCGGCCATCTGGCTGCGGCAGGAATTGCCGGTACACACGAACAAAACATGCAAGGTTTGGTTGGGCATTGGTGTCTCCTAAGGTGAAACGAGCGGCAGCCAGCTGGCCAGTGCGAGCAAGGTGAGCAGCAGCACCGGCGGGGTGATGATCAGGCCGACTTTCATGTACTGCCCCCAGGTTATGGTCTCGCCCTTGCGTGCCAGCACATGCAGCCACAGCAGGGTGGCGAGGCTGCCGATGGGGGTGAATTTCGGCCCCAGATCGCAACCGATCACGTTGGCGTAGATCATCGCCTCGCGTGCGGCGGGCGTAATGCCGTGGGCCTGGTCGATGGCCAGTGCGCCGACCAGCACGCTGGGCATGTTGTTCATCACCGAAGACAGCCCGGCGGCAAGAAAGCCGGTGCCGACCGCAGCGGCGACCGTGCCGTGCGCGGCCAGCCATTCCAGGGCGCGGGCGACATAGTCGGTGAGTCCCGCATTGCGCAGGCCATACACCACCAGATACATGCCTAAGCTGAAGATCACGATCTGCCACGGCGCCTCTTTCAAGACCTTGCGCACGGCGATCTGTGCGCCGTGCCCGCCGGCGTGCCAGCGCCCCGCCACGGCGAGCAGCACCAGTGCGCCGGCGCTGGTGACTGCCGATACCGGCACATGGAAGGGCGCGGTCAAGAAGTAGGCGGCAAGCAGCACGCCGAGCAGCGGAAAGGCGGCGCGGAACACCAGCGGATCGCGGATGGCCGAGGCCGGCGCTTCCAGATCGTGGGTGGCGTAGTGGCGCGGAATACGGCGCCAAAAATACAGCCACAGCACGCCCAGCGTGGCGGCCAGCGCGACGAGATCGACCGGCACCATGACCAGCGCGTAACGATCGAAGGGGATGTCGAAATAGTTGGCGCTGACGATGTTGACCAGATTGGAGATCATCAGCGGCAAACTGGTGGTGTCGGCGACGAAGCCGGTGGCAATCACGAAGGCAAACGCGGCGGTTTCGGCAAAGCCGAGGCGCAGCAGAATCGCCAGCACGATGGGGGTGAGCAGCAGCGCCGCGCCGTCGTTGGCAAAAAACGCGGCGATCACTGCGCCTAGCACGATCACCAGCGGAAACAGGCGGCGTGCGTCGCCGCCGCCCCAGCGGGCCACGTGCAGCGCCGCCCAGTGGAAGAAGCCGGCTTCGTCCAGCAGCAGCGAGATGATGATCAGCGCTACGAAGGTGAATGTGGCGTCCCATACGATCTGCCACACCACTGGGATGTCGCCGGGCGTGATCACGCCGGTCGCCAGCGCCAGCGCGGCACCGCCGATGGCGCTCCAGCCTATGCCCAGCCCGCGCGGCTGCCAGATGACGAAGATCAGGGTGAGGATGAAGATGCCTAGAGCGAGCATACGGTATAAAGTCCGCACTACAACAGGGGGTTGAATTATAATCGCCAATCCATATATATGCAATATCGAATATATTAAGTTTCCATGACACCTGAAACATTCTTTCGCTCTTTGTCCGACAGCACTCGACTGCGCTGCCTGATGCTGCTGCAGTGGCAGGGGGAGCTATGCGTGTGCGAACTGACTCAGGCGCTGAATCTTTCACAACCCAAAATTTCGCGCCATCTCGCCGCGCTGCGCGCGGCCGGCGTGGTGTTGGATAGGCGTGCCGGGCAGTGGGTGCATTACCGCATCCATCCCGAATTGCCGCCGTGGGCGCGGCAGGTGCTGGAACGCACCGCGGCCGGCGTGGCCGATGAAGGGGTCTACGCGCAGGATGCGGCGCACCTGCGCCTCATGAAAGAAGAGGCGGCCTGCGCAGCGCGTAAGCCGCAGACTTGAGCGGTCCGTCCGGTCATTGGCCGCACCCTCTGAATGCCGAAGGGCGCGATAGAGCCTGAATGGGTTTTATAGCAAACGTTCAGCTCATCAGCGCCTGGCGCAAAAACTCCGGCGTGGCCGCGCAGGCGCGGTGGATGGCGTCGTTGTAATAGCGGGTTGCGAAGGGCTTGTTTTCGCAGGCTTCCTCGCGGGCGAAGGTGACCGGCGAATCCTTGGCCGCCAGGGTGGCGGTCCACCAGCCAGAGGGATAGACGGGCTGCGGGAAATGCAGGGTCAGGGTGTCGAGAAAACCCGCCTGCCGCATTTCGTCGTGCATCGGGCGGATGATGCTCTCGGTGTGGTAGAGCGGCGATTCGCTTTGCTGCGCCAGCAGGCCGTTGCTGTCCAGCGCCCGCAGGCAATCGCGGTAAAACGGCTCGAAAAACAGGCCCTTGGCCGGGCCGATCGGGTCGGTGCTGTCCACGATGATGACATCCAGCGAACCCGGTTCGGCATCCTTGACCCACTGGATGCCGTCGCCGAAATGCAGGCGGGCCCGAGGGTCGGCGTTGGCTTCGCACAGTTCGGGGAAATACTGCTCGGACAGGCGCGTGACGCGCTCGTCGATCTCCACCAGCACCACCGATTCTACTTCCGGGTGCTTGAGCACCTCGCGCAGGGTGCCGCAGTCGCCGCCGCCGATGATGAGCACCCGGCGCGGGGCAGGATGACTGTAGAGGACGGGGTGGCTGAGCATTTCGTGATAGATGAAGTTGTCGCGCTGGGTGAGCATGACGAAACCGTCTATGGTCATGAGATGGCCGAATTTTTCGGTGTCATAGATGGCGATGCGCTGGTAGGGCGTTTGTTCTTCGTGCAGCTTGGCCCTGATCCGCAGCGAAAAGGCGCTGCCCCCTTCGGTGCAGATCTCCGTGAACCAGTTCGAGTCTAGGGTCATGCCTGAAATCTCCTTGAGCGGTTGGTGGCCATGTATTATACGGCCTTAGCCTCATCAGGAAACTCACCCATGACGGACTGGTCTATTGAGCACGCACGTAAACTCTATGCCGTTCCCTATTGGAGCGCCGGTCATTTCGACATAGACGAAAATGGGGCGCTGTGCGCCATGAACCGGGTCGGAAAGCGCTTGCCTTTGCCGGATCTTACGGACAATCTGTTGGCGCGCGGTTTGCGCTTGCCGGTGCTGGTGCGCTTCAATCATATTCTGCGCGAAAGGCTGGATGCGCTTGCCGAGGCATTCTCAGCAGCTTGCCGGCATCAGGGTTTTACAGGCACCTATACCGCCCTCTATCCGATCAAGGTCAATCAGCAGCGGAGCGTAGTCGAGGAGATCCTCAACCATGGGGGAGAACGCGTCGGCCTGGAAGCTGGAAGCAAACCCGAGTTGATCGCCGTGCTGGCCCAATCCCGTGCCGGTGGTGTCGTCGTCTGCAACGGCTACAAGGATCGCGAATACATGCGTCTGGCCTTGATCGGCCGTCGCCTCGGCCATCGAGTCTATATCGTCATCGAAAAACCCTCAGAGGTGGCGGCGATCATCGAGGCAAGCCGCGCGATGGGTGTGCGCCCCTTGCTGGGCGTGCGGGTGCGCCTGGCTTCGATTGGCAACGGCAAATGGCAGAATAGCGGCGGCGAAAAAGGCAAATTCGGCCTGTCCGCGGCCCAGCTCATCACTGTGGTCGAAGCGCTGCGCGAGGCGGGGATGCTCGATTGCCTGCATTTGCTTCACTTTCACATGGGCTCGCAAATCGCCAACATCCGTGACATACAGCGTGGCGTTCGCGAGGCGACCCGTTTCTATCTCGAACTGCTAAGACTCGGCGTCGGCCTGAAGATATTCGACGTCGGTGGAGGGCTGGGCGTGGATTACGAAGGCGCGCGCTCGCGCCATGAGTTTTCCATGAACTACAGCGTGGCCGAATATGCCGAGAGCATTGTCCGCGCATTGCGGGAAACCTGCGAGGAAAACAACGCCCCGCATCCCGAAATCTTTACCGAAGCTGGCAGGGCGATGACTGCTCATCATGCTGTGCTCATCACCGATATCATTGATGTGGAAACCGCGCCACAGACTGAGCACATCCATCCTCCCGCTGAAGATGCGCCCCTTATTCTGCGGGACATGTGGGCGCTTTTGCAGCGCATCGGAGAAGCCTCTCCGAGCGAAATTTTTCATGAAGCCGGTTATTGGCTCAGTGAAGCGCACGGGATGTACACCCATGGTTTGCTCGATCTTGAGGCGCGCGCCCGAGTCGAAGAGCTGTTTTCCGCCATCTGCCAACGGCTCGCGGCCGCAAGCGAAGAGGATGGCGGCCGCGTGCGTGAGATGCGAACTCTGCTGCGGGAACGACTGGCAGACAAGGTCTTTTGCAATTTTTCCATTTTTCAGTCCACACCAGACATTTGGGGTATCGATCAGGTTTTTCCGGTCATGCCTTTGCAGCGGCTTGGGGAAAAACCTCTGCGCCGGGGCATCTTGCAGGATTTGACCTGCGATTCCGATGGTCAGATCGAACGCTATGTGGTGGGTAATGAACTGGAGCGTTCTCTGCCGATGCATTCATGGAAGCAGGGCGAGTGTTATTTGCTGGGAATTTTTCTGGTAGGCGCCTATCAGGAAATACTCGGCGACCTGCACAACCTGTTCGGCGATACCGATGCGGTGAATGTCGATTTGCACGCCGATGGCCGTTATGAGCTGGCTCGTCCGGAGTCCGGTGATACCGTGGCTGAATTGCTCGATTACGTACATTTCGACAGCGCGGCCCTGATGCACGCCTTTCGAGCCAAGGCGAAGATGCTTTCGCCGCAAATGGCCGAGGCCGTATTGGCGGAGCTGGAGGAGGGATTGAATGGCTATTCCTACTTGGAAGATTGATACTCGCTCCCATCCAACCGCCAGCCTCCTGTCCGCATGAATCGGTTCCATCCTTACAAAATACGCTAGAATCGACGCACAAAGAAATCCGTTTGCATGAAAAACGGCGATGACGATGGGAGATGAAATATGATGCCGATTTTTCTTACCGGCCTTTGCGCGTTCCTGTTGGGCTGGTTATGGCTGGTGGTGGCGGCTTTTCGCAGCGATCGTCTCTGGGGTTGGGTTTGCCTCCTGTTTCCGCCCCTGTTGTTGCTGTTTGTTCCCATGCGTTGGCACCATTCCCAGTTCGGCTTTTATGTCGCTTTTTCAGGTTTGTTGCTTGCGGTGGCTTCCCTGTATGCTGGTGCCGATGTCCCACTGCAGCGGTGGTTGCAGCAGCCGACGATTAAGACACTGATCTCCTCAAGCGGCTGGGACGGCCGCATTCACTTGCCCTTCGAGCCTTATTCGTCGACGCCACTATCCAACGCCGCTGAAGCAGAGGCGATTCGTGCAGAGCAGCGACACTCCGCCTTGCCACCAACCCCTTCAAAGAGCGTCCAGGCGGGCAAGCGTAAAGTCATGAAGCGTTTTCAGGTGGCGGATATGAATCACCTGAAGCGCTATGTGGGCGATACTGTGCGAGTCTTCGATGCGTTTGGCGGCGAAGTGCAAGGTGTTCTCAGTGAAGTAGGAATGCCGGGCATCGTGGTGAAGGCGCGGATGGCTGGTGGCTCTATTAGTTATCACCTCGCTTGGCCGCGGATCAGCCAGGTCGAGATCTACGCGTCCGTCGGAACCGTTCAGCCTCCTGAGGCCGGCCGCTTTGCCGATACGAGGCGCTCCGCCGTGACGCTGGCCCCGTCAGTGAGCACGGTTCCACTGCCTTTGCCGCCACATCATTCGGCAACTCTGTCAATCGCTCCTCCCGCCGCCGCCGCTCGAGCCCCGGCCGGTGCGGTCGACTCCCCGCGCTCCACAACGACGCCCTGAAGTGACTCTCATGAAGTGCTATATCTACCGCAGCCGCCGCCGTTCCGATACCTACCTCTTCCTGCCCAGCAGCGATGATTTTTCCGCCGTGCCCGAGGCTTTGATGGAGGTGTTCGGCACGCCGGAACTGGCGCTGGAAATCGAACTGACGCCCGAGCGCAAACTCGCCCAGGCTGACGCCAGACAAGTGATCGACAGCCTGCGCGAGAAGGGATTTTATTTACAGATGCCGCCCGCCAATCGCATTTCGGCCTGAGTCGCGGTGCGATCAGCCGTGCAAGGCGCCAAGGGCTTTGGTGGTGCCTTTTCCGCTTGTAGCGTGAAGGATGTCTGGATAGATGCTTGAAGTGATGGATGATGGCTACTGGGCGATCAGCCCGCAAGCGGTGGCAGCTGCTTCCAGTGCGCCTTCCAGGTAGCCGCCCTGGCCGATTGCGGTCTCGCTGCCGGCAAACACGAGTCGCCCGTCCCAGGCTGTGCGCAGCGTATCCGGTAGTTCGTAAGCCGGATGACCGGCAGGCGCTATCGAGTCGGCCGCTGTGGCGGTCAGAGGATCTTCGCTCCAGTCTTTGATCTCCCAGTCGGTTGGAGCCAGCGCGGCTTTACCAAATAGGCGCTGTAACTGCGCGAGACTGCGAGCGGCTAGTTCGCCATGGCCGAGCTGCCGGCGCGCGGTGGCGGGTAAGCCGAAGAAGCCGAACAGCGCATAGGGGCCGCTCTCTGGTGGCGAGGCATCATAGATTTCGGTGAGTGGTCCGCGTCGGCTGAACACTTCACCGGACAATCCGGCCATGCGCCAGAATGGCGTGGCGTAGAAGACGAGGAACTTGGCGTGCGCCGCCATCCAGGTCGGTGTCGCGTTGAACTGGCGCAGTTGCGCGGCGGGCAGCGGGGGATCGAGGCGCACGCTCTCGGCAAGCAGGCGGGGAGGGAGAGTCGAAATGACCTGCTCTGCGAAGAACGTTTCCATTTGGCCATCAGGCGAGGCACTTTGCACCTCAATACCGTTAGGATGCAGATGCAGTTCGTTGACGCGCCGCCCAGTGCGGATTTCCTTGGTCGGCAGCCGGCTGGCGAGCGCGTCGATCAGGGCGCTCGTTCCACCCGCTACACGCCATGAATGCGCGTTCGGCGATTCGCCGTCGATACGCTGCGCGCTGGGCAGATTCGGATCTTCGTAAAGTGCAGCGCCGGTCGTTTGCTGAGTGAAGAGTTCGACTCCTAGTTCACGCGTCAGATCGGCGATCATTGCCTGGAATTCCGGCCATAACCACGTCGGTCCAAGGTCGAAGCGCGTGGCGCTGCCTCGGGGAGTGAAGCCAAAAATGCGTCCGCCGAGCCGTTCGCGCGCTTCCAGCACGGCGAAGTGCAGACTGCGCTGTTGCAACCTGAAGGCGGCATAAAGACCGCTCAGTCCGCCGCCAAGAATAAGGCAATCGTATTTCATGCAGCACAGATTAACAGCTAATTCGGAGTGCTTTTGAAATCTTTGTTCCGAGTTGGCCAGAACCGCAAGGCCTGGTACTTCATCGGGCTTTGCTTACATTGAATCATACAGCTGGGTGTTCAATTTGCGGCAGAATATTCGTAGCCGGCTGAATATCCTAATGGCGGGGGGTTCTAACATTACCGAGTGGTAAAATTTAAAGTTTAATTTCAATGATAGTTTATTCCTTCGCGTTTCAAATTGCGGAGACAGAGCATCATGAAAGAACGTTTTGCCAAGGAAACCGATCAGGAATGCCGCGCGCGGCGGCTGTTTCTCAAACAGGCTACGCTCATGTTAGGCGCAGGGCTGGCCGCGCCTGCCATGGCCAATGCCCGCGGCGAAGTGGTCGATATCAGTCATATTCCGGTGGACGGAGTAGGTACCTTGACATTCCAGGGACAGCCCATCGTCATCGTCCATCGCGGTAAAGAGTCCCTTGCCAGTCTTGAACAGGACCAAGGCCAATTGGCCGATCCTTCTTCCTTACACTCTCAGCAACCCAAGTTTGCCGACAATCCTTGGCGATCGCGGGTGCCGGAATGGTTGGTAATGGTCAATATATGTACGCATGCCGGTTGCAGCACCCGTTTTGAAACTCAAATGGAGCAAGGCGGTGGAGGTTTCTTCTGTCCCTGTCACGGTTCTCGCTATGACGCCGCCGGTCGAGTCTTAAAGGATCAGCCGGCTCCCTGGAATATGGAAATCCCGAATTACGAGATTGATGTCGAGCGCAAACAAGTACATCTAATCAGCACCCAACCAGTGAAGCGCCTTTATTAAACGTTCAGACGGGATAATTCGGCTATTATGGCAGTATGAATCTTTTGTTGGTTGAAGATGATTTTGACGCGGCAAAATCGCTGATCAGAGGGTTGCATCGCAGCGGCCATGAGGTCGATCATGCCGGCACTGGCACTGAGGGTTTGAATCTGGCCCGGCGGAGTCAGTACGATGTTTTGATCATCGACCGCATGTTGCCCGAACTGGACGGATTGTCTCTGTTGGCGAGTTTGCGCGAGGAAAACGATGCCACACCGGTGCTGATACTGAGTGCGCTGGGCGAGGTGGATGACCGTGTGGCCGGATTGCGTGCCGGTGGCGATGATTATCTGATTAAACCCTATGCTTTCGCGGAACTGCTCGCCAGGCTGGAAGGGCTTGAGCGCCGGCAGCGTGTGGAACCTGCGGTTGCACGCTTGCAAGTGGCGGATCTGGTTTTCGACCGCGATCGCCATCGGGTGACTCGCCAAGGCCAAACGATTCGTTTACAGCCCCGGGAAATGCGTCTTCTCGAATATCTTATGCGCCATGCCGAGCAGGTCGTGACGCGCGCTATGTTGCTGGAAAACGTGTGGGATTATCATTTCGATCCACAGACCAATGTCATCGACGTACATATTTCACGTCTTCGCGCCAAGATCGACCGTGATTTTTCGCCTCCTTTGCTGCATACCGTGCGGGGTGCCGGATATCGCTTGGGTGTGAGCGAGGATTGATCGGCCAGACTCGCGCGTGGCAGTTTTTTTTCGCACATGGAATCTCGATCGCTTGCAGCGCCGCTGGCGTAATTTTTTGCGGCTGTTGCATACCACCGTTTTCCGCTTTGCGCTGGCTTATGCCTTGGGTTACAGCCTGATTGCCGGCTTGCTGCTGGGCGGTATCTACTTCATCAGCAATCGTTTCGCCCATCATCAGATCGATCAGCAACTGATCGCCTCGCAAGATGTGGTGTTGCGTTTGCTGCGTGACGACAGGCGCGGCGACGTGCGGGAACTTTTAGGGCAGCCAGGAAGGCGTTTGCCCGGAAGCCCTCTGTTAATGGTGATGGATGCCCATGGGCGGTCGCTGGGCGGAAGCCTGAAAGCATGGCCGGCCGGAGTCCCTCTGCGTCCGGGATTTTATACCTTTTCACTCCCGGCGATGCCGGCTTCCTCCCCCTCGTTTTGGCGCGATGCTGATGATTATCTTGCCCGTGCTCTGGTGGCGAGGCTGCCACATGACGCCGGCTGGCTGCTGATCGCTCAGCCTTTGGCGAAAGTCGATGCATATAATGATCTCATTTTTTCTTTGCTGTTGGGCGCGCTCATATTGATCACCCTGACGGGGCTTGCCGGTGGCATTTTAATGGGGCGCGGCGTGCTGCGCAGAATCGATGCCGTCAGAGATACGGCTGCGGATATCATCGCCGGCGACCTCGAACAGCGCATTCCGATGAACGGGCGCCGGGATGAATTCGTCGATCTTGGCGAACACATCAATGCAATGCTCGCGCGGATAGAAGCGTTGATTCAAGGTATGCGGGCAGTTACGGACAATGTGGCGCATGATTTGCGAAGTCCCCTCAACCGCCTGCGAAGCCGGATCGAAGTGGCCTTGATGGAGGCGGAAACGCCGGAGGATTATCGTCTGGTACTGGAAGAAGCCACGCTTGAGCTGGAAGGCATGGTGCGCACTTTCAACGCCTTGCTCAGCATAGCTCAGGCCGAATCCGGCATCCGCCGGGAAAATCTCACCTCGGTTGACTTGAGTCAACTGGTGAGCGATTTGGTCGAACTGTACGAAGCTCTGGCCGAAGAAGCGGGCATGCGCCTGCGGGTGAAAATAATGCCCGGCGTGCGTATCCGCGGACAGCGGGAACTGCTTGCCCAGATGCTTGCAAACCTGCTCGATAATGCCATCAAATACAACTCTGCCGGAGGATCGATAGAAGTCGCGCTGACGGCTGATGAGGCCTGTGTGCGGCTTGCGGTTTGCGACAATGGTTCGGGGATACCACCAGAATATCGCGAGCGGGTGCTGGAGCGGTTTGCGCGCCTGGACAGTGCCCGCGCCACGCCTGGAAACGGTCTGGGGTTGGCTTTGGTGAAGGCCGTCGCGCAGGTGCATGGAGCGAAGCTGGTATTATCCGACGCCCAGCCGGGTTTGTGCGTAACCTTGAATTTTCCAACTTCAAGCCTGCTGGAACATTTGAATCCAAAAGGCGCTTTTAGAAAGGCGCGGTAAACTATTCCGGTTTGCCGGCCGGGATAAAACTTCCTGGCCAGCGCGTGAGTTCATGTCCTTTATTAAAATCATTGAAGGCGAGGGATCGCCTTGTTGGGCCAGATCAAGGAAATCACCATGCTAAAAGCGATACGCAGACAACTGGAGCTGGAGCGCGAGCGTTGCCAGAGTTGCGGCATGCCGCTCAGATTCGATCCTCAAGGCGGAGGACGTGAGGAGGATGGCTCGATAAGTCATAAATGGTGCAGTTATTGCTTTGATAAAGGCCGTTTTCGCGACCCACAACTGAGCCTTAGCGAAATGCAAGCGCGCGTTGACAGTTTACTGAAAAAACGCAAGGCGCCTTGGTATGTGCGCGCTTATATGCGTTTGCGACTTCGCACCCTCGATCGCTGGCGATTGGTGCATAAAAAGGAAGGTCGTAGCTGATGAAGTTCAAGAACCGTGCTTTTTTTGCAAAGCTCGGTTTTGCTGTATCCGGTTGGCGCCATGCGTGGCGATTCGAGGTCAATTTTCGTCGCCAAGGGTGGGTGGCGATGGGGGTTTTTCTGGTGCTTGTGATCTTTCATGCACCGCTGATCTGGTGGATGTTGGCGGCCTTTTCCATCGGCCTTGTTCTGGCGCTGGAGCTGGTCAATACGGCCGTCGAGGAATTGGTGGATCTCTTGTCGCCTGAATACCGCAAACGCGCCGGCAGGATAAAAGACTTGATGGCGGGCGCTGTTTTGGTGGCTGCGATTGTCAGCCTGGTCATCGCGGGTGGACTCTTGTGGACGCTTTTCAATGGCTAGCTGTCGCACCCCGGATGATACTATAGATCCAAGGAGGTTTCCTTTACTGTATGCTCGAGAGATATTGAGAGCGCAGGATATACAGGAGAAGTGAACATCGAACTACGATTG
>Ga0256829_1000372_pt1 | contig 47621 bp, 48 predicted proteins | sample 131447metaG_FD_185979 | JGI IMG/M metagenome (GOLD analysis project Ga0256829, IMG submission 185979) | Hydrothermal vent microbial communities from Lau Basin, Pacific Ocean - 131-447 | ecosystem: Environmental > Aquatic > Marine > Hydrothermal vents | place: Pacific Ocean: Lau Basin | collected... | reverse complement strand
GTTTTTACTTCCATTCCGCACTCAGGATCTACTGTAACACCAAGCTTTATAGCAACAGGCTTTCCATTTTTACTTATACTTGTTGCAACTTCTCTTTTTTCACATCCAACAAGAAGAAGCAAAGAAAAGATTACAACTGGAAATATTTTTATATAATTCATAGCCAAACTCCATTATTAATATGATAGATTATAGGATACGCACTTATAATCAATAAATATATTATATCAAAAATTATTGATATTCTTTTAAAATTTACAGAATTCTTTTTTGTTATTTGATATACAAATGCCCCAATGGCTGAAAATGTTCCTATAAATAAAGCTGTATAAAGCACATATCCTATATAGTGATAATATCCTTGAAGCATACAAAATGGGCAGTGATGAGTAGGAAGCTGATATATATAAGTTCCAAAGAAAGCTATCAATGATATAATCGAAGTTACTGTAAATACAATATTTAAAAGCATAAAATAGATAGAATTTTTAAGCCTGTAAGTCAGTAGTATTAAAATAAAATTGGCATAAAAAACAGATACGATGATATAGTGAGGAAGTGACATCAAAGTAGCTATATAAGATTTACCAGTTGCTGAAAAAACAGTGCTGCAACAACTCACAATTTTATGAGGATTAAGAGAAAAAAATTCCATCACTTGCAAAGTAATTTCACTCATCAAGAAAAAATAAATAATTATAAAAAATATAAATTTAATCCTACTGTAAGGCATCTTCTCACTTTCCAAATCTACTTTATTTACAACTATCCAAGTGCTAAAAAGATATAAATTTATGATTTTGATTATCATTGCATAATAACCATAAGAAGTTGCATTTACAACCCCAACAGCACACATGGCACCTGGTATATAAACAGAAAGCTTATCTTGTACAAAAATAAAATACAAAAACATAGGAAGTTTAATAAGTAAAATATATTTTATAATAGTAGCTACCAAATAACTTTGTTTTTCCAGTTTATATTGGACCATAGAAGTACTATTTATATCCCATTTAAATACAATTTTTAAACTTAAAACAAAAGCTATAGTTCCCAAAAAGGCAAATATGCCATCAAGAATCAATATAACTAAAATTTCAGGAGTTATTATATTCACTTCATAATCCCTTTGATAACCTCTATCTCTTCACTTACAAATGGCAGATTAAAAAATATAGGGTCATGAGTAGCAATGAGTATAGTCTTTTTTTCACTATGTAATTCTTTTATAAAATCTAAAAAATTTGTTGATAATTTAGTATCAAGATTTGCCGTTGGCTCATCTGCAAGTATAATTTTAGGATCATTTACCAATGCTCTTGCTATTGCCACTCTTTGTTGCTCACCACCTGAAAGGCTTTTTGCCAAATCATTTTTTTTATGATATATCGAAAATTTTTCCATACTTTTTTTTGCTTTATTCTCTATCTCAACTCTTGGCAAATTAGATGGAATAAGAGGTAAAATAACATTTTCAAAAACACTTAAAGTTGGTACAAGATTAAATTTTTGGAAAACAAAACCTATATTTTCTCTTCTATAAAGTGAAGCGAAATTATCCGGAAGTTTTGCTATCTTCTTACCGTCAACTTCAACATCACCACTAGTAGGCTTCAAAAGAGCGGCTACTATGGCAAGCAGTGTGCTTTTACCGCTACCGCTTGGTCCTTTTAAAATAGTCAAATTTCCATCTTTAACATTGAAACTTATATCTTGCAATGCGATTGTCTGGTTAATCTTACCTGCATTAAATACTTTATTTACTTTTGTTACATTTATCATCTTATTACCTCATCAGCCTCAAGAGTTGCTGCCACCCAAGAAGGTATTATCGTTGCAGCTAAATACAAAGGAACGGTAGCAAAAAATATTAATATTATTGTCTGAAAATCAACAATAAAAGGAAGTTTAAAAGCAGGCTTCAATATGGAATATCCTGTAAAAATATCTCTTATAAGCGGAGCATCAAGGATATAAACATAAAATATTGCAAACATTATTGCTAAAAAGAATGAAACTACAGATATAATACTTGCTTCATAAAATTTTTGCAAAATTACATCTCCAATCTTCCATCCAACAGCTTTTTGAACCCCAATCTCTCTTTTTTCATCACTGCTTAACCCACTGGCTTTATCGTATATAATTATAAAAAATGTGAACAAGACTATGATAAACATTGCTAAAAATATACCACTTTTATAATCAAAAATATTATTATAAGATATCTTTAAATCATTTTTTGTAATCATCCTGCTATCAGGATACATTAACTCCAATTTAGAAGCAATTTTTGCGACTTCTTTTGGATTTGGAACCCTAAGAGTTATATCTGTTGCTTCATTATTTTTCATACCAAATATCTTTCTTGCATTTTTATTACTAAGAAGTATGATATCGTTTGACTCCAAACTTGTGGCACCTTTAAATGTCCCGGCTATATAAACTTTTTTAAAACCACCATTTGGTTCAATAAAATCAAAGTATTTATTATAATAATTTTTTTCCAATGTTTTTTTTACACCATCACCTACAATCATAGTATCGCTTTTATCAAAAATCTTTTTATCAAATTTATTTACTATTTTTTGTATAGATTTTTTATAATTTGGACTAAATCTGCTAACCCCGACTACCGAAAAATTCACACCAGCATTTTTAAAATAATAATATCCCCAGACTCTTGGTGTTACTTCAGAAACACCTGGAATATTTGCAATTTTACTGATTCTATCAATATTTAGATTTTGAACTCTTCCTGCTTGAAGTTTTTGCATAACGATATCAGGTAGAGATTTTAGTGTCAGATTTAACTCATATTTAATAGAATTTGATATAAAAAATACGCAGGAAAGTAAAAATATTAAAATGAAAAATATAATTAATATAAATATATTTTTTGCCCCTCTTCTCTTCAACGAACTAAGAGCATATTCAAATAAAAATAGATTGAATAATTGTTTCATGTTAGTGTACCTTTATAGTATTTGGAGTAATATTTACAACATTCGATGGTGCATATACAAATGTTGTTAGATAATGACTGAATGAAACAGGATCTTCATTAAATATTGAAAATATATCACTAAGACTTCTATGTCTTATATATCTAACCTCAGTTGATATAGATAAATCTGGAAGCCCGATGCTTTTTACAAAGATATTTTTCTCTTCTTTATGTTTATTCTGAAAACTAAGATAAGTAACTTCTGTACCTAGAAATATAATAATCAAACTAAAAAAAGCTACAAAATATTTTAAAATTTTATTCATTTTATCTATCTGATTTTATTTATCAAGTTTCCACACAATATCATCATTTAATTTGTGAAATTGTTTTATCTCTTTTCCAAAATGATCATTTTTAAAACTTTCAGCTTCTTTAAGCGTTTTAAATGGAATCAATTCATTGCCCATGGGCCCTAATATATTACTTCCTATAACATAATAAGCCTTTGTGGCATCTATCCCTTTTTGAGTATAATAATCAGTAACTATCATTTTTGTTATACTGTGTCTAAATTTCATGATTTTATAATCACCATAATCATCAGGATTGAAATAAAATTTCATCATATCCTTGACACCGTCAAAACTAAGATGGTGGATTTTTCCATTTTTCTTGAAAAAAATCTGAGCAGCCCACCTTGGATATTTATATACAAGCATACCGCATACCGGACACTTATCACCTCTGTGTACTATAACTTGACCGAAAGACTTTCTTTTAACCCTTTTTACATCCCAAAGATAAAGGCTAACTGCCAATAATTGTTTTTTATTTAAATCACCGCAAAGATTATGTTTTTTTATACTTTTTTGCAGAGTATTTATATTTTTATATTGATTAAATTTTATACTTTTTTTACAAACTTTATTATATATATTTTTCCCCATAGGATAATATATAATTTTTTTATCAGCATTGCTTATAGCAAAAATATATTCTGCAAATAAGACAGTAATCAAAAATAAAATGATTTTTTTCATTCAAAAATCCCCTTAACAAAAATACAAAAGCCCCAAAAATTATCAAGAGACATTATGTTTTGTCTGATAGAATGATACTAATAATATTCTAAGCCATTAGACTTGGAAAGTATAGCAATTTGGTGTTAAATTATTGTTAATTTTAATAGCTCAACACCATAAAACTGATATTTCTTTACTAATAATCAAATGGATTAATAACCCAAATCTAAATAGTCAAGTAAATTTTTATTTATTTCTTTAAATGTAACTATTTTTGTACCACCATATTTATTCTCAAATATTTTAGCATATTTCATATTTCTACATGGTACCAAGTCTTCTCCTTTTGGCTGGACAAGGTTACTGCCAAAAACATATACTGCATTTTGAGCTTTTAGCCTTTTGCCTGTTAAATACTCTTGTACATACATTGTCTTAATATTTGATGAAAGAAAACCAGTCCCTTTAAAGTGTTTTTGATGAAAATATACCAACATCATAGATTTAACTGAAACAAATTGTACCACTTGTCCATTATCCAATTTTGCTTCACAAATAAATCTTTTAAAGTTTTTAAGAGGGAGTTGATATACAGGATCAACTGCATTTTTATTTAACAACGGTATCTCAACCGCAAAAAGTCCCACAGACAACATCAACATAACCAATAAAAATTTCTTCATAATACTCTCCTAATATTTTAATAAACTTAAGTCAAACAATCTACACATCTTCTATAGATATCGAAGCAACCTTAGCGTTATATCACTGAATTTCATAATTTTTCTTCCACCATGTTTTTTTTCAAATAATTTAGCATATTTCATATTCTTGCAAGCTACCAAATCTCCACCATTTGAAAGAGCCAATCCACTTCCATAAACATATAATGCATTTTTAGCATTTATTTTATCACCGCTCATATAACCTTGAACATATATATTTTTTATCTTTGATGATAAAAAGCCGGCTTTTATATAATGCTCTTGATCATTAAAAACCAACAACATTGACTGTGCTGATATGAATTGAACGACTTTGCCATCAGTTAACTTTGCTTCACATAAAAATCTGCTTTGTTTAACAGGGACTCTATATACCGGATCAATCTCATGCTTATTTAAGAGAATTATTTTATCAGCCAATAAAGCAGAAGAAAATAATACAATAATTAAAAATATTTTTTTCAAAAAAATCTCCTTTTAAAGTATAAAATATTAGACTTCTTATAATAAATCTTTTTTCTTAAATGCCAAATAACCTAAAAATGCAAATATTGAACCAATGACCATTGGATAAAAAATAGAATATATTATCAACCATTTTGTTCCTAATGTATCAAGTATATAGTATGCAACAGGACCTATTACTGACAATTGAGGATCAAATAAAGATATTGCACCAATTCTAAAGACTTCTACCGGATTTAGCATTGCAATGCCTATTATTAGCCCATCATTAAATCTTTGTTGCAGCATTAAGCCAATAAGTGCAATATCTATAAATGCCAAAAGTGTAATCCATATAATAAATGAAGTCCCAACAGCTATATCAGTTGATTTTACAATAGTTGATATAAAAAATGCTATTCCAAGAAAAATAAAACAGACTGAAAACAATAGTGCAGAATAAAGTAAAATAATATGCCAAGGAAGTTGTCCCCCCTTTACAAGACCAAAAACTACACCTAATGCCAGAGCAAATATAACCGGTACAAATACTGTGAAAAATCGACCCAATATCTTACCCCAATAATAACTTTTCAACGAAATTGGAAAAGAAAGCATATACTCAAGTATATTACTCTCCCTGTCACCAGAAATAGACTTTACTGTTGTTATCAAAATAAAAATTGGAAGTATAATGATAGTTACTTGTATAAATATAAGCAACATCCTACTAAGTCCGGTAAAACCCAAAACAACGGAATTGGATATTCCAGTTACAAAAAACATTGCCATCAAACCACCAAACACAAGAGTATAAACATAAAACCATTTAGACCTTAATGACTCTTTTACATCCAAATATGCTACTAATAATAATTTTTTCATTGGTTCTCTTTCTCTGTTTCTAATATATTTATTTTCTTTATATGCTCTAATGCTTCTTTAAAGTTTATCACTTTTTTTCCTTTCGGTATAGTATTTTTTGTATAACCTGCCAAACCATATGCCATAGGTGTAATATTTCCTTTTGTATATAATGCTTTTTTTGCATTAATCCATTTTCCGGTTTTAGCATTAATTATCCATAAAATTGCCTTTTTTTTCCAGCGAATTTTATTTTCCTTAAGCCAAGTCACACCACATCCCATATCATCAAATTTATATGCTTTACCATTTTTAGGATTTACAACCTCAAAAGCAAACCTTCTATCACTTATTAACATACCACATCTTTGACATGCATCTCTATCCCAATGTATTTTAACAGGACCATCATTATTTTTTTTGCCACAGCCTGAAAAAAATAATCCAAAAACTAAAAATGAAAAAAATAATAATTTATAATTTTTCATCTTCTATAATTTTTCCCAAATCCATATAAATCTGCCTATTAACCAGTCCCTCAATCTCATCTAATCTATGAGTTATAAACAGAGTTGAACATTTTTTATCAAGATCGGATAAAAGATTGTAAAAATGATCTCTTGATTTAGGGTCTAAGTTAGCAGTGGGCTCATCAAAAACAAGCAGTGAACTATTTTTAGACAATGCTATTGCAATAAGAAGCTTTTGTTTCATGCCTCCTGATAATTTAAAAAACTGTTTTTTGTAATTACTTTTTAAATCCAAATCCATTTTGTATGCTTCTTCAAATATTATATCTTCGGATATATTTGAACTTTTTACAATAAATGATATCATTTCACTTAAGCTTAATTTTATAGGAGGCGGTAACTGGGGAATAAAACTTATATGCTCAAGCACATTAACCCTGTTTTTAATCGGATCAAATCCATTTACTTTAATAGTACCCTTATCAGTATGATAAAAACCAAGTAGTGCTCTTACTAATGTAGTCTTACCCGCACCATTTGGCCCCATCATGGCAATTTTATCACCCTCTTCAATATCAAAAGTTATATCATTAAGTATATTTTCCCCTAAAAATTTCTTATAAACATTTTTAATTTCAACTAACATATTACACCAAATCCTTCAATCTAAAATCAAGCTTGTAGGCATTCGTATGACAAACATCTACACATCTGCCGCATAAAATGCAATCTCCGTTTTTTATATATTCTTGTTTTTTATTTTTTTCCACTCTCTCTTTATCATGTTTTGGCTTTATAAATTCTAAAACATGATCTTCCGGACAAACAGCAATACACGCTGAACAGTGATCACATTTGTCCATATCCCATTTTAATCTAGTAAGGCTTATCCAGCCCAGCATATTATAAGTAGTACCTACGGGGCAGACATACTTGCACCACCCTCTTCTTGAAAAAAATATTTCAAACAATAATGCAGCCAAAACCCATAGCAAGGCCAGACTCCAGCCATAGGTAATAAATCTACTAAGTGCGCCGATAGGGTTAAATACTTCAAAAACTAAAAAACCGTCAATTCCTGCTGCAACTAAAAAAAGTGCCCAGAAATAAAATCGTATTCGAGGATCAAATTTTCTTTCTTTAATTATCTTTTTGGCAACTAATCTTAAGTGTATATATTCTCCAATTTCACTCAAAAATCCATAAGGACATACCCAAGAGCAATATGCCTTACCTCCGACAAGAAAGTAGAAAGTTATAAGCGTTAGACTGCCTATGATAATATTGACATCCATACTATGATCAGCTGCAAAAATTTCTAATGCAGTAAAAGGATCTATTAAATGAAAACCCAAAAGTCTAGAGCCATTTAAGGTACCCTCAAGTGTTTGTATATCAATATGAAATGATAAGAAAAAAAGTAAATTTATACTTATTATAACAATCCATCTTATCCCCCTCCAAGACAATCTTGTCTTGCCTTTTTCATTTTTATTTACAAATGTTGATAAAAATGAAGCATTTACTAACTTTTTAACACCGTCACGATACCTGTTCATTTTTTACTCTCTTATTTTTTATTAGCCGCATCATATTTTGATTGAAATGTTGCTATTTCTGTTGCCAATTTTGTTAATTGGTCCTTACTCAAATTTTGAAGAAGACCATACATTACATAATTTTTCTTAACTCCTGTTTTGAAATCTTCTAAATTTGTTAAAATAAATTTTTTAGTTCTTCCCATCAACTTTGGTCCAATTACACCCTGACCAATAGCCCCATGACAAGATGAACAGTTTCTGGTATACAGAGGACTTACTTTAAATGTAGCTGTATTTCCAGAACTTGCTTTTAATGCTTGCAACTCTTTATTAGCTTCACTGTTTGATGTGCTTACACTGGATCCGCCAGTTGTGAGCATCTCTTTTATCACTATTTTTTTCTTAGTCTTTTTCAGTGTAATATCTGATTTTGCAATAATATTATGTATATTTTGCAACTTATGTGCATCTTTATCTAACCCGTACATATAGACACTTGCCCAAACTGCTAATAATACTGAAACCCCGGCTATAATATTTTTAATCATTTTTCCATCCTCATTTTTTGTACTTCTTTATTAAATTTTGAAATCTCTTCAGCTAATGCCTTCAATTGCTTCTGACTTAATTGATCAACCAATTGCTTCATCAAGACATTTTTTTTCTTACCGCTTTTAAAATCTGTTACTCTTTTATAGATAAACTCTTCACTTTTACCTAAAAGAGAAGGTCCTATTATCCCGTTCGCATAGTCACTGTGACAAGCTGAACATAGTAATATAAAATTTTTGCTCAGCCTTTGTTTCATCTGTTCTAGTTTTATCAAGCCTACAGGAGACAGTGGCTTTCTTACACTACTATAGGCATTTAACTCTGTCTTTGTATGTGCAGTTTTTTTCATATATTTTTCAATCTCTTTGGATTCTTTTGTTTGACCTGCCTGGTTATAAGAATAGTAAAACTGTCCACTATTTTCTTTAGAAGCCGTTTTTTTTGTTGATTGTTTAACAACATTATTTGTAACAGTTATTTTACCAGCTGTTCCAGTATTAGAAACTGTATTCTCACTATTGTTATCGTTTTTTTTCTTACCGCAACCTGTGAGCAACAATGCCATTGAAACAATTACGATAGATATACTTTGCTTAACCATTTTTTTTACCTTTTTTATAAATATTATTATATGTTTCCCTTGGAATCACTTTTAATATTTCAACTGGACAAAGCTCAACACAAGCACCACATCCAACACATGCCTCTCTTATCTCAGGTATATGACCTTTACCACTTTTTACCATGCCTATCGCATCTATTGGGGTAGGATATGGACACATACTAGCACATATAGTACAAACTTTACCTCTAAATTTGTCAAGTTTGAGTAAAATCTCTTTTTGCAATCTATCTTTTTCACTTTCACTCCCAGTTATAATTATCTCCTTATTCTTTCTCTCGGTAGGAGATAATATTTTAGTATGATTATAGATTTTATCTACTGCACTATCAGGAACTTTTTCATTCTTCAAACCAAGACAGGCATCAACATTGGTAAGTACAGCTATACCCATATCCACATATTTTATATTATCATGTGAATGATCTAAAGCACCCGATGGACATGCTAACATGCAAGGAAAAGCCGGGCAAAGATAACAACCCCTCTTGCTTGGGTTAATAAATGCCATTCCCTCACCAGCTCCACCTTTAATACCTTCTAATTCTATAGAATCATAAGGACAAACTTGCAAACACTGACCGCATTTTATGCAAAGCTCTAAAAATCTATTTTCAGGTACTGCACCTGGTGGCCTAAGTATAAGTCTGCTTGCTCTTAAATCAGGTGCAAAATACAGTCCTGCTCCACTAGCAAACCCCAAAACACCCAATCCTGTCATTTTTTTGACAAATTTTCTTCTTTTTATATCTTCAATACTCATGTACATCCCCTACAGTCATCGCTGGATGTTTATCTATCGCCAAAACAATTGGCTTAGAAAACGGAGCCAGTTTATCCAAAAAGTTTATTATGCTCATAACAGGAGAGCCATAAAAAAACTTTATATTAGAATCTACAAGCCATATTTTATTGGCATATAGATAATCCACATAAGGCGTATCGCCTATACCATTATTATTTCTATCAAAACCTTGATAATCATCCCAATAATTACCATCCCAAACATTATCTTTTGCATATTTGGAACTACTAGCTGAAGCATTGACTATATCTTCGATATTACCTTCAAAAATATTACCTTTGAAAATATTTCTTTTACTCATAGTCAAAAATTTTACACCCATAGAGTTGTAAAGAAGTTTATTATTATAAATATGATTATAAGTACCTACATGAAAAGATGACCGGTTTAGAAAAAATCCAATAGCACAGTATATAATGGTATTATTTTTTATTGTAAAATTAGACCCGGCTTGTAAACCTATTCCCAAACCTTCATTTCCGGCAGAATCTTCAATCACATTATCTGTAGCGATTGTATCTTGCGAATACATAAAAAATATTCCGGCAACATTATGTTTATAAAGATTGTGTCTTACAAAATTTTTACCTGTGTACATAAAATGCAATGAATATCTGCTGTACTGACCATAATTATACTCTATCACATTACCATTACTAAACCAGATCACAAAATCTCTTGATTTTGTAACATAGTTATGTGATAGTTCATTATCATTACTGTACCATAACTTAACAGCGTCCCCTCTAAGACCAACAGCAAAAGGTTTTGAAGTGATATAATTATATGAAATATTACAATCACTTGCTTTTTCCATATTGATTCCAAATAAATCATTTATAAATCTGCAGTGAATTATGTTGCAATGCTTTGCCTTTATTATGGAAACTCCCGAATCAATGCCTTGATGATTACTTCCACTGTTTCTTATAGTAAGATTTTTTAGCGTTACATATGAACTTGTAATCTTGATAACCGTACCCTTGCCATCTCCTTCTATTATTGTCTTTTTCTTAACCCCTTTTATAATCAAAGGTTTATCTATAACTATTTTTCCTCTGTAAATCCCAGCAGGAAGTGTCAGTAATGAGCCTGGTTTAGCATTATTTATAGCTTCTTGCAAGGTATTTTTTGCAAGAAGAGGCAACAATAACACAAATAGTATAGAAAGAAATTTCATAATATTATCTATTTACCGGCTTTTAATGCTTTATTTTTGGAAACAATAGCAAGGATAGACAATATACTTATAGCAACTAGTAACCAGAAACCAAAACTTGGAAAAGAGTGTGTCGTAAACTGCGCGACTTTACCATCTCCAAGAACTGTTGGAGTAAACGGTTTTATATGAAATGCACCCCATTGATGCATATTGTGTCCAAACCAATAGAGCCAATAAGTATAAAATCCCAAAAATACAAGAGGCAGAGAAACAGGAACCAACATCAACCAACTCCATATAGCTGAATTATACAACATAAACAGTATGATTATCAGTGCAGTAAACACTAAGGCATACGGTGCAACCATCCTAAGATACGGAGCACCTCTATCCATTGGGTTCATTCCTATAAAGTGATTGATTGTATTCATTTCAAAAACATTACCGCTAAAACCATCAAAATGATAATAAACAGGAATTCCATGTGGAAATATCTTTTTTGGATAATTTGGAGCTTCAAGTGCAACATACCAAATAGGTGCAGTTACAGAACCTATCTCAACACTTCTGCTTATAAGTGCTTTTAAATTATCCGATATATCTTTCGGGGTTGAAGGGCTAACATATCTGCCCTTTTCATAGTAATCCCAAACTTTCACTGCAACTGGTGAAATTTTATTTACTTTGTTTTCTTTTGCCAATATAACGACATTATGAGTAAATACCGCAGGAATGACAAAAAAATAAAGCATAAGCGCTAACGCCAATATGGAAAAAATCCTAGATTTTGTTAAAGAGTTATTCATTTTACTACCTTCTTTTTTTTAATTATCCTAATCTCAAATATATTATATATCTAAAATTAAAATAATGCAATGATAAACATCAAGTAAAAAAAAATGCCAAGATCATATTTTGATCTTGGCATTATATCTGATATTGTATTTGGATTAGAACAAATTAGCGTTTGTGTCTATCCATTTTAGATATTGTACAATATCCGCCGCTTGTTTAGGAGTCATACCTTGATTTGGCATATGTAATTTAAAGTAATGATACAATGCATTAATATAAGGTGTATTATAGTAATGTTTTGGATTTAATATCCAGTTTTTAACCCAAACCGCACCATTTTTATGTCTTTTCAAAACACCAACCAAGTCTGGTCCTGAACTTACTTTTCCTATAACATGACAACCATTACATCCGCCTTCCAAATATGCTTGATATCCTCTTTTAGCAGCAGGACTCATAGGAGTAGCAGCTTTAAGAACAAGCAGTTTTTGTGCACGAATACCAACAGTTGCAGTTTTAACTAAATATTGAAAAACCATATTTTGGAACAATATAGCATCCATATATTTACCTTCTTTGTAATTCTTTTCAGCAAGCTGTTGTTGTTTTTTAACTTTAGCATACTGAACCAAAGCATTATTATTTACAAGTTGTTTAATCAACGGGTATTTAGTATAATGATTTGTTTTTAAGAAGTGTACAACACCTAGTATAACTTTATTTGTAGCATCATTTGTTGCAACAATTTTGTTATATTGAACTTTAAGTTCAGCAGGAGTCATTTTTTTCATTTTCAATGCTTTTACTGACACATAATGTTCATTTGGATTTTTTACAAGTAAATATCCAAACATTTCCAAGTGAAGTGCTGAACAAAATTCTGTACAGTAGTAAGGAAATACGCCTTCTCTGTCAGCTTTAAAAGTAATTGATACTGTTTTTCCAGGCTCTAATGATGTATGAACATTATAATCATCAACTGTAAAACCGTGAGTCTCATCTTCAGCTCTTTCAAGGTTTGTTAAGTGAAAAGTTACAGTGTCGCCCAAGTTTACATGTACATGCTCAGGATTGATATGAGATCTTACAACTGTACCATAAACTATAACATGATGACCATGTCTTACAACTCTTTCTTGACCAGCCAAAGTTTTGTATTTAGATATTGCTCCATAGCCATGTGCTGTTGGAGTAAACGGATCATAACCTATAGGATAAACTGCCCAAGGATGCAATTTACTGTATCTGATAGATACTGCTTCGTGAGGTTCACCCAAACCTATCGGTAGATCATAAAGAAGTTGCATTTTCTTTTTATTTCTTATATCTATCAACTGTTCATTTTGAGGATGCAAAGGTCCGATTCTGTTAAATCTGTCAATTGATAATTTATCAAGTGCGATAACATAATCTCCTTGAGGAGTTTCAGTTTTTCCTTCCATTCCGCCCATATGTCCTATATTGTAGCTTACATTTATCTTAGATTGTACTTTACAAGTTAGATAGTTCCATCTTACAACTTGACTGTCAACATATAGTGAAGTATATATTTCACCATTTCTCCAATCTTTTCCAAATGTACTATGCAATGGTCCAAGGCCCAATTCTGCTTGACAATGTAAAGTTTTTCTCATACTTAAAATAGGAATACCATAAGGATCATGTCCTATAAATTCACGCTTATCAATAGCATTTTTGATTTTTCTCCAGCTAAATACTGAGTTATGAGTAGAAAGCTTTCCATCTACTACTATATATTTACCATCAGGAGATACATCAATACCGTGAGGTGATTTTTCCTCAGGAATTAGAAATAAATCATGATGCTTAACCGCAACTGAGATAGGTATAACTCTCATACCATTTATAACTTTATAGTTTTTAGGATTTTTTACAAGTTTTGCAAGATCTTTCCAGTTGTAAACATGCATAAAGTCAGTATCGTTTCTAGAACAACCAGCTTCAAACGGAGGAAGACCTTTTTCTATACCACCTGTATACATTTCAGAGTTAAAACTGTTTGTAAAACCCCAACCGTAACTTACTTTTTTACCAGCATCACTCAAATCCTGCATATAAGGAGGAAGCTCTAATGTAAAAGATTTTTTTACATTAATTCTACCTGTTGTGTCATTAAATTTCCACATTGTAACGCCACCGCGAAATACAGACTTATACTCTGACATTGGATGCCATTTATTATCAAACGGAGCCGCATATTGACAAGCTGATAGAATATATTCACTGTTTGGAGTAAAGAAAGACCCACCGTGCTCACTCTTAAAAACAGGATTAACGACTATTTGTTTTGTAACAAAGTCTTTCAAGTCTATAATTGCAATTCTTGGATTGGCTTTATCATTTATAGCAAGCCATTTACCGTCATATACACCATTTGTCTCAGAAAGTGCCGGGTGATGAGTATCGCCCCATGTTATTTTCTTACCTCTGATATCACCCTCAGCAAGAATTTTTTTGGTATCATCATCATATCCCCAACCTTGCCAAGGCTCAGGAGTAAAAACACCTATATATTTATATATTCTCATAGATGGAACACCCCATACTATAACTTGCCCTGATTGTCCACCTGAACTAAAAGTAATATACTTATCATGATGACCTGTAGGTTGATAAGTTTTAGCTGCTGCTAATAGATCCTGCTGTGACAAATGTCTTCTTGCCATCACCTTTTGCAGTTCAGTCTGTGCAGTGGCAACAGTTGCCAAAAGCGACAGTCCAGCTACCATAAGCGATGCTTTGCCGATCATATTCTTCATCTGATATCCTCCTTAAAAAAAATTATCAAAAAATTTATTAAATATGTACTTGAATTTATACATATCACCTTAACTTTTGCTTACGAATTTACACTTTAGCAAAAATTCCTATATTAATTTATCGACTTAACGATAAATTAACTATTTACTCGGAATTATACACTATAACGAGTTTCTTTTGAGTCGCTTTTTCAAATAATATAAAAAAAAATAAAAAAATATTTCTTTTTATTAATATTTAAATAGTGTATTTAATGTTTAATATTTTGATTATATGGTTTTATATTAGTATAAGATTTGATTGGATTTAAACTATATATCAATCATATATCCCAATTTTCCAACAGTTTTAATAATATCAATTTGTAATTTTTTTCTTAATTTAAAAATTAAATTTTTAAGTGCCGAAGGAGATGCCTCTTTGTATATATATAATTTATCTTCAATAGATTTTCTTGAAACTAAATTTCTACGATGCAACAGTAAAAGCTCAAACAGCATAGCTTCCTTTTTAGTTAGTGGTATTTTTTTATCATTGTATATAAACTCTTTATTATCATAGTCATAAAATGATATCTCACTAACTTCAACAATGCCTGTTTGTTCACTTGATAATACTTTTGCACACTCTTGTAAAACTCTGGTTAAATCACTTTCTTTAATTGGCTTTATCAAATACTCAACTAAAAAAAGCTTTATTGATTCAAGCAAAAATTCTTGATTTGCATACGCACTTGTTACTACAATAGGTATTTTTTTATTACTTTTTCTTATTTTTTTTATGAGATTTAAGCCATTTAATTTAGGTATTTTAATATCTGTGATAATAATATCAGGATGTAATCTGTCATACACCTCATAAGCTTTCTCTCCATCACCTGCAATATATACTTCTTTTACATACAGCAATAAAACCTTCTTAAAACTTTGGGCAACACTAATTTCATCCTCAACCAATAATATTGTAGATTTTTTTAAAAAGAATTCATACTCTTTTTTCATAAACACCTCTCAAAGTAAACTAAATTTAAAAACTGACCTTATAATTGACCTTACGCACTTTTTTCTCGAAAAGTCCTACTTTTCGTAGCTTTAGGGGGTTGTAGGAACTTTGAGTTCCTGCCATTATAATGAGCTTTGCTCATTATAGTACATAAGGTCAGCTTATAAGTGCCTATTATAATATATAGCACATACAATCAATCTTTTATTATATCATTATCTGGCTATAAAATAAAACTGATATAATTATAATCTTAAATTTTATAAGGATATCTTTATGCTAAAAACATCAAATTTAACGAAACAATATATTCTTGCACTCGTTATAACTGCGATACTCTCTTCATTTGCATATTTTAACTTAAACCACTTAAGCAGCTCCCAGACAAATTATGAAAAGATGATAAACATAATCAGTAAACAAAAAATTCTTGTTCAAAAAATTGCTTTTTATTCTATATATTATAAAATAAACAAATTGAAAAATGCTATAAATTTAATAGAAAAATATAATAAAGAGATGTCTGAGTTTTCTATGTCTGATGAAATAAAAAAAATATACTTGAATAAACCAATACTTTTAAATAAAAAGATAAAAAGATATATTATATTTGCAAAACATTTCAGAAGCACTCGAGATGGAAAAAGTTTAGATTATCTTTTAAATCACTCCAGTATTTTACTTAAGTATCTAAATAAATCAATTTTTATGCACCTTTCAGAGGCTAGTAAAAATACACAAAAAATTCAAAATGTTGAATTATATATTTTCATATTAACGCTTCTTACGCTGTTTTTTGAAGCTATTTTTATTTTCAAACCTGCAAATGATAAAATCAAGAAAAATATAAAAGAATTAACAAAACAAAAAGATTATTCAAACACGGTTATTGAATCAAGTAAAAACGCAATAATTACATTGGATAAAAATCTAAAAATCAAAACATTCAATAAAAGGGCTGAATATATTTTCGGCTACACAAAACAAGAGATGATAAATAAGCCGTTTTTTGGAAAAATTGTACCAAGACAATTCAAAATTATACAAGAAGAAGGGATTTATAAATTTTTAAAAGAATTGGAAAAAGACGATGCAAGTGAAACTAAAGAAAATGAAGGTATAAACAAGCAAGGGCATATATTTCCTATTAGAATATCTTTTGCTGTTAGTGGAAAAGATAACTCAACTATCATAATAGCAAATATAGAAGATATTTCAAAAGAAAAATTAAATGACCAAATACTGCAAGAACAGGCAAAATTTGTTGCTCTTGGCGAAATGATTTCTGTTATAGCACATCAATGGAGACAACCGCTTGCTCAACTTAATTTTAACTGCATGTATATAAGAAAAAAATTAGCTGATAATAAACTCTCAGAGGATATTATAAAAAATGAGGAGATTATAGAGTTTATGTCTGAAACTATTACAAATTTTGAGAATTTTTATAAAAAGACTGATGATAGTACTTTCAAGCCAATACTTGCTATTGATACTGCAATGAAAATTGTTGAATCTACACTAAAAATATATAAAATAAAACTTGTAAAAGAGATATCTTCTGATACTAAAATTTTTGGCAATCTAAATATCCTAGCACAAGTCATCTTGTCAATTTTGCAAAATATTATAGATATAGTTAAGCTTAATAATTTAAGCGAAGCTCATATCTATATCAAATTAAAAGATTTCAAAGATTTTATAATTTTAAGCATAAGCGACGATGTCGGAGGCATAAAAATAAAACCGATTCAAGATATATTCAAGCCATTTAAAAGTAAGAAAAGAGTCTCTTCGACAGGTATAGGACTGTATATGTCTAAACTTATAATAGAGAAAAAATTTAATGGTACGATAAGTGCAGACAATACAAAAACAGGGGCTATTTTTACTATAACACTACCTCATATTAAGTAAATTATGATAAAATAACATAAAAAAAAGGATAAAAAAATGAATAATTATACTGAAGATGAAAAAAGTATAATGAAAAAAGAGTTTGAAAAACTTACAAAAATAAGAACTGATTTTTATGATTTTTTAGATGCAAATATACCAAAAAAAGATGAACAATTTGACTTTTCAAAAAACCCTTCTTTAGATGCAAAAGATGTTTACTTGCATTTTTTCAAACTTGATTATCAAGCAAGAAAGCTCAGAGGATTTTTAGCAAAAGCTTATGGATTTAGCAAAGAATAAGTATAAAAATGTCTTACATCGAAATAAATTCTTCCAATTTTTTCCACAATTTAAATCTAATCTCAAAGCAAATTGGAAGCAAAGATAAACTTTTTGTCGTATTAAAAGACAATGCCTATGGACATGGCTTAAAACTGATGGCAAAACTTAGTCAAGAGTTTGGGATAAAAAGATGTGCGGTAAAAACTGTAAAAGAAGCAAAGGAGATACAAAAGTTTTTTGAATATATCTTGGTATTAAGCGACATACCAAAAGATAAATTCTCAAATATCGCAATTGCCATCAATGATATAAACTCTATAAAAAAGATCAAAAGAGGATCATTAGTTGAACTTAAAGTTGATACCGGGATGCATAGAAACGGTATTAACGCAGATGACTTGGAAATCTCATTCAAACTTATCAAACAAAAAAGATTGATATTAAAAGGTGTTTATACTCATTTTAGAAGTGCTGATGTACTCTCAAGTGAATATTTTTGGCAAAAGAAAAATTTTGCAGAAGTAAAAAAAAGAGTTAAAAAATTATCTAAAAATTTAAATATACCACTTCCTTATTTTCACTCTCATAACTCAGCGGCAATATTTAGAAATAATAATTTTGATGATGATTATGCAAGAAGTGGCATAAGTATATACGGCTATCACTATCTCTCAAAACCCCTTCCCTGCGTGGACTTGAAACCTGTTTTATCTTTATGGGCACAAAAGCTAAGTCAAAGAAAGCTCAAAAAAGCTCAAAAAGTGGGATATGGCGGTGTATTTGAAGCAAAAGAGCAGATGATAGTTTCCACTTATGATATAGGTTATGGGGATGGATTTTTCAGATATGACGGCTTGGGAGATTTAAAAGTAGCGGAGGGCAAAAACATATTGGGACGAGTTTCGATGGACAGCATGAGTTTGGAATCATCTAAAAACGAACTTTGCTTGTTTAAAGATGCAACAAATCTAGCAAACTATTTTAATACCATAACTTATGAAATCATCACAAATCTCTCGCCAAATATCAAAAGAGTTGTGATTTAAAATTATTTTATCTTCTGACCTTACGCACTATAATGAGCAAAGCTCGTTATAGTGGCAGAAATTCAAAGTCCCCACAACCCCCTAAAGATTACGAAAAGTAGGACTTTTCGAGAAATAAGTGCATAAGGTCAAGTTATCTTTTCAAAAGCTTCTTCAAAAACTACCCCGTCTATGCCCTGTATTGCTACTTCTTCCAAATCAGTATCATTTTTTATGATTGATAATATTTTCATATCAAACATATACTCATTTGCCAATTTTTGGGCAGTTTTTGAAAATTCTCCCTTAGTAACAGCAAAACCACATCCTAATATATTTGCAAACATTAAATCTTTTATTTTTGATATTCTAACAGCATAAGTAATATCATTTTTTTGACAATATTTGGCCAATGAAAAATCAAAGTCAAAAATAACTGCTGAATTTGATAAAGTATGTTTCAAATCTTCAGAGGAGTTTATCTCAAAAAAAGGAAAATAAGGAATATTTTTATGCCCGATAATTATCATTTTATTCCTTTAGCATACACTCTTTTGAGCAATAATACTTACCATCTTTTATAAAAGCTTCTTTGGTAGTTACAAAAGTTCCACATTCACTACATTCAACCATCTCTTCACTTTCAGTGTCATTTTTTGAATTTGATTTATTGATATTGTTTTTTATAGACTTTCCTTTAGAATAAATCACATAAATAACATATACAATAACCCCAAAAACCAATAATTTAAACATTTATTTCCTTTATCAACAGATAATATCTTTTTTCATTTTGAATAATATCATAATTTTTTATTTGTTCCAACTCTTTTTCAACCTTATCGCCTTTATATAAAAGTAATTTTGTATCTTTTTTTATAAATTTTGCCACCAAAGATATCAAGATTTTTGCACTACTAAGCGCTCTTGAAGTTATCAAATCAACATCAAAAGGCTCACTCTTTTCAACTCTGTAGCTTAAAACAATAACATTTTTTAATTCAAGCTTACTTTTCATCAAATGCAAAAATGCACTTTTTTTTAAAATAGGCTCATATAGTGCAAAACTGACTTCAGATAAAACAATAGCGAGTAAAAGTCCGGGAAATCCTGCTCCACTTCCGATATCAATAACTTTTTTCATACTTTTAAAATCTAAAAATTTCAAAGGATAGATACTGTCATATATATTTTTATATATCTCTTTTTTTGTTTTTACACCACTTACATTATGAGTTTTATTATATTTTAGAAGTAAAGAGGCAAAAAGTTCAAATTTTTCAAAAATTTTATCATCAATTCCTAAATTCTTAATCTTTTGCATATATGTTTTCATTTATAAAAGATGTCCCATTTTCTCTTTTTTAGTTTTTAAATACTTTTCATTAAATTCATTTGCTTTCATTATTATAGGTACTATCTCTGCAATTTTCACTTCTTTTAAACTATCGATTTTCTTTGGATTATTTGTTAAAAGTTTTATCTTTTTAATATTAAAATATCTCAATATAAATTCAACTATTTCATAACTTCTCTCATCATCTCCAAATCCCAACTGATGGTTTGCTTCAACCGTATCAAGCCCTTTATCTTGCAGGGCATAAGCATTTACTTTATTTAACAATCCTATGTTTCTTCCTTCTTGTCTAAGATATATCACCATCCCGTTTTCTCTCTCCATAGCCTTCAATGAGTACTCAAGCTGATCTCTACAATCACACTTGAGACTTCCTATAGCATCTCCGGTTAGACATTCACTGTGAACTCTCACCAAAGGCATATCATTCAGCGGTTCTTTAAAAATTGCCAAATGCTCTTTCTCATCTTCTTTAAAAGCTATGATTTTAAACTCTCCAAATCTCGTAGGAAGGTTTGCTTTTTGTGAAATTTTTATATTTTTCATACTGTTTTATACTCTTTTTTGGTAAAATGTATCGAATTTTATCTAATTTAAGGAAAAAAGATGTTTAAAAGATTTAGAAGATTAAGAATTAATGAAAATTTAAGAAATTTACTGACTCAAACAAGACTCGATATCAATGACTTCATGTACCCTCTTTTTGCAAAAGCTGGTAAAAATATAAAAATAGAGATAGCCTCAATGCCGGGAGTCTTTCAAATGAGTCCGGATGAGATAGTTAAAGAGTGTACCAAACTTAAAAAATTGGGATTGAAATCTATCATGCTTTTTGGTATTCCAGAAGTTAAAGACTCCATTGGGAGTGATGCACTTTGTGATCACGGTATCATAGCTACAACTATAAAAGAGATAAAAAAAACTCATCCTGATATATTTATAACTAGTGATCTTTGTTTTTGCGAATACACAGACCATGGGCATTGCGGCATACTTGATATGGGTATAGAAAGTGTTGATAATGATGCAACTTTAAAGATTTTAGCAGAACAAGCCATAATCCATGCAAAAGCCGGAGTTGATATGATTGCACCTAGCGGCATGATGGATGGAATGGTAACAGCTATCAGAAAAGCTTTGGATGATGCGGGTTTTGTAAATCTTCCCATTATGAGTTATTCTACCAAGTTTGCAAGCAGTTATTATGGACCTTTTAGAGATGTTGCCGAATCAGCACCTAGTTTTGGAGATAGAAGAAGTTACCAAATGAATCCTGCAAACAGATTTGAAGCTATAAATGAATCTATTGAAGATGAAAAAGAAGGAGCAGATATACTTATGGTAAAACCGGCTCTTGCATATATGGATATTATAAGAGATGTAAGAGAAAATACAAGTTTGCCTCTTGCAGTTTACAATGTAAGCGGGGAATATTCAATGCTTAAAATAGCCGGCAAAGTAGGTCTTATAGACTATGATAAAGTCATGATGGAAACACTACTTGGTTTTAAAAGAGCCGGAGCAGATATCATCATAACCTATCATGCAAAAGAGGCGGCTAAGATACTAACTGACCTTGCACGCCATAATGAGTAAAACTTGTTATAGTGCATAAGGACTAAAGCTACGAAAAGTAGGGCTTTTTGAGAAAAAAGTGCGTAAGGTTAGATACTAAAAAGTCTTTAAAATACTCTAATAAAGTTTATAAAAATCATCCAAAAGTGTATCTATGGTTAAATCATGCTCATCTAAAAAGTTGTTTAAGTATTTTAAAGAGCCTTCCATACCTTCAGTTTTTTCTATTTCGGTTAATTTTTTATAAATTGGCAACAAGATATCGGTAACTTTATTGGAAATTGTTTTTCTATAAGCTGTATATCCTACAACTTTTTTTGTATTTATATCTCTTTTAAAGTCGAAATGAGTAAAAACCCAATAATATCTGCCGTCTTTTGCTAGATTTTTAATAGCAAGATTTATATTTTGTTCCTTTTTTAATCTGTCCCAAAGTATTTTAAATGCAATTTTAGGCATATCTGGATGTCTTACTATGTTGTGAGGCTGTCCTATTAACTCTTCTCTTGAATACCTTGAAATCTCTGCAAAGTAATCATTACAGTCTGTTATAATACCTTGTAAATCGGTATCACTTTCTATATATTTGGTATTATCAAGAATTATCTGTTCATCAATAGGTTCAGGTTTTTGCATACTGTATCCTTTAAATTATTATTTTGTATTATACATAAAAATTACTTAGTTTACAATACAATGAATGAATTATTAACTTATTTTTAGATATTATTAGATATTATATGTTCTTTTTTAAGAGAGGTGGATTGATTATGAAACATTTTTTAACTATAAGCGACTTTACAAAAGATGAGCTTTTAGAGATATTAGATATTGCAATAGAAGTTAAAAACGAAACAAAAGAAGGTAAATATATTCATAGGATGAAAGATAAATCGCTTGCTATGATATTTGAAAAATCAAGCACAAGAACAAGAGTAAGTTTTGAAGTGGGAATGACTCAGCTTGGAGGTCATGCTCTTTTTTTAAGTTCAAACGATACCCAGCTTGGAAGAGGAGAGCCCTTAAAAGATACCGCAAGAGTTATCAGTAGTATGGTAGATATGGTTATGATACGAACATACAGGCAAGATGACTTAAACAAGTTTGCATCATTTTCAAAAGTACCCGTTATAAATGGCTTAACCGATGAGTTTCATCCTGTCCAGCTTATGGCTGATTATATGACAATGATAGAATTTGGAAAATCCAACAATCCAAAAGTAGCGTATATTGGAGATGGTAACAATATGGCACACTCTTGGCTTATGCTTTGCTCCAAATTAGGATTTGAATTAAGAATTGCAACTCCAAAAGGATATGAAGTTGATAAAAATATTTTAAATATTGCAAAAGAAAATGCGAAACTAAGCGGAGCGAAGATAATCACAGGCAATGACCCCAAAGAAGCTGTTAAAAATGTAGATGTTGTAACTACCGACACTTGGGCATCAATGGGACAAGAAGATGAGAAAATAAAAAGAGAAAAAGATTTTCAAGGCTATGAAGTAGATACAAATCTAATGAATTTAGCTAAAAAAGATGCTATATTTTTACACTGCCTGCCAGCATACAGAGGACAAGAAGTAAGTGATGATGTTATAGAAAGCAAACAAAGTGTTGTTTTTGAAGAAGCCCAAAACAGGCTCCATGCCCAAAAGGGTATTATGATTTGGCTTGATAGACAAAGATGATAAAATGAAAGAAAAAATACAAAATAGCATAGATAAAATAAATTTAATCTCAAAAAAAATAGGATTTGATAATTCACACAAGAAGACTATCATTAACCAAATAGATACCAAAGATCCAGACAAAAAACTCTTAACACTCCAAAGTGGAGACTGGAGTGCAAATGAGCCTTGGTTTATTATAGATAAAAATGATAAAATTCATACAATGATTTCTATAGATACTTTTTTGCAAATAATACAATCTTTACAAAAAGCACAAGAAGAGAACTTTAACCTTAAACTTGAAAAAACAATATGGCAAAATATTCCATTAGACTTCAATGATGTTTGGACTGTTGCAATGACTGAAATCAAAAAACAGATAGGAAATTCCAAAGATAAAAAGACCATAGGTATAAATACTGAAAAAATTGTACAAGATATTAAAAAAAAATATCCTAATTTATTTCTCAATTTAGATATGTATTTACCACCAAATTTAAATGGGGAGATGATATGAACATAGATTTTGAAAAATTTGCAAAATATTCAAAACCCGGTCCCAGATATACAAGTTATCCGACAGCACCGGAATTTGATGATAGTTTTGATGATACTACATACGAAAAAGAATTATTATCTCAAGATAAAAAAAGACCGCTTTCTCTTTATTTTCATTTGCCCTTTTGCAGATCGGCTTGTTATTTTTGTGGTTGCAATGTAGTTTATACTTCAAAAGATGAAAAAAAAGTCAGATACATTAACTATCTTGAAAAAGAATTAAATATCCTAGTTAAATACTTAGATACTTCAAGGGAAGTTATACAGCTGCATTTTGGTGGAGGAACTCCTACTTTTTTTGATGCAAAACAACTTCAAAAAATTATATCTCTTATAAAAAACAAATTTAAAAATTTTTCAAAAAATGCAGAAATAAGTTGTGAGATAGATCCAAGATATTTAACTCAAGGTCAATTAGATGTTCTTATCGAAAATGGTTTTAACAGAATCAGCTTTGGCGTTCAAGACTTTAACCATAAAGTGCAAGAAGCAGTTCATAGAATACAACCGTATGAAGTAACACAAAATACAGTAGATATGGCAAGAAAAGCAGATATTACATCGATAAATATGGACTTAATATACGGATTGCCGTATCAAACATTAGATACTTTTAAAGATACGCTTAAAAAAGCACTTACATTAGATCCGGATAGATTTGCTATATTTAATTATGCTCATGTTCCATGGATGAAAAAAACTATGAGAAAAATCGATGAAACAACTCTGCCAGAACCTAGTGTAAAACTTGAGATTTTAAAATATACTATTGATTACTTGACTTCTAATGGCTACAAGATGATAGGCATAGATCATTTTGCCAAACCAGAAGATGAACTCTTTTTAGCTATACAAAAAGGTGAACTTCACAGAAATTTTCAAGGATACACTACAAAAGGTGGTGCCGATCTTATAGGTATTGGTCTTACCAGTATTGGTGAAGGTATTTCCTATTATGTACAAAATCATAAAGATATGAAAAAGTATGAAAAAGCTATAGAAGAAGGAAAACTCCCAGTCCAAAGAGGTATCAAGCTAAATACTGATGATATCATAAGAAAATCCGTTATTATGGAGCTTATGGCAAATTTTAGGCTTGATATAAAAAGAATTGAGGAAGAGTTTGGTATAAATTTCAAAGAGTATTTCAAAGATGCAATAGAAGGTCTAAAAGATTTTGAAAAAGAGGATCTTCTTAGCATTGATGATGATTTTATAAAGGTCAGCTATACAGGTTCAATGCTTGTAAGAAATATCGCTATGCCATTTGATGCTTACTTAAAGAAAATGCCACCGGAAAAAAGAAAATTTAGTAAAACTGTTTAAACTATAAGAATAATACAACGGGGAAGTAATGGGAAAAATGATTTTTACAGAGGTTAGTGATGAATGCATAAAATGTGGAAAATGCATACCTACTTGCACTATTCACAATGTAAATGCTGATGAGGTAACAAGCCCAAGAGGCTTTTTAGATCTTCTTGGAGCTTACCAAAAAGGCGATTTAGAGCTTGATAAAAATGCAAAAGATATTTTTGAAAGTTGTTTTTTGTGTACAGCTTGCACAGAAATTTGTCCAAATGACTTACCAGTTGATATGGTTATAGAACAAGTAAGAAATGATATACGAAAAAAATATGGTTTGGCTTGGTATAAAAGAGCTTTCTTTTTCCTTCTAAGACATAGAAAAATAATGGATTTTATGGCAAAAATGGGATATGTGTTTCAAACATGTGGATTTAAAATCCAGGAAAAACAAGAATCAATGAAACCCAGATTTTCTCTTCCCATTATAAAAAAGGATAGATTTTTACCATCAGCCAAGTCAAAAACTTTTTTAAATTCATATCCAGAAAATATAAATAAAGAACAAACAATAAAAAACAAAAAACAAAAAAGAGTTGCCATATTTATAGGATGTTTGGCAAATTATACATATACAAATATCGGCGATAGCTTAGTAGAAATATTAAAAAGCTTAAATTGCGATATTTTTATACCCAAGAAACAACTTTGTTGTGGTGCTCCTGCATATTTTACCGGTGATTTTGATACAGTTGATTATCTTGCAAAACACAATATAGAGTATTTTGAAAGTTTTATTAATGAAGTAGATGCCATCATAATACCTGAGGCTACTTGCTCGGCAATGCTAAAAAATGACTATCTTCATTATTTCCACGATCAACCCAAGTGGCAAGAAAGAGTGAAAAAATTAAACGGTAAAATATTTATGGCAACACAATGGCTTGAAAATGAGACAAATCTCAGTGAGATTTTAGAGAAAAAAAATAAAAAGATGAGTCAAATTGTAACTTACCATGACCCTTGTCATGCAAAAAAAATGCAAGGTATTTACAAAGAACCACGAAACCTCATAGGTAAAAATTACACTATTAAAGAGATGGATGACCCAGATAAATGCTGTGGCTTTGGCGGAGTGACTATGCAGAGTGAAAAATTTGACTTGGCGTTTAGAGCAGGTTTACCAAAAGCTGCTATGATTGATGAAAGTGGAGCCGATATAGTCAGTGCTGAGTGTAGTGCATGTAGAATGCAAATAACAAATTCTCTACACTACAATGATTCTAAAGTTATCTTTAAAAATCCTATAGAATTGATAGCAAATGCTTTAAAAGAAAAGGAAACAGATTGAATTACTGGAACCATATTTATGAACACTTCTCTCCAATAGCTTTTAGTTTATTCGGTATAAATGTACATTGGTACGGTATAATGTATGTTTTAGCACTATTATCAGCTTTATATACAGCTAAATGGATAGTAAAAAAAGATCAATTACCTATATCTCAAAGTGAGCTTGATAATTACTTTATATGGGTAGAAATAGGAGTTATTTTAGGTGCAAGACTTGGATATATTATATTTTATGATCCACATACAAGCTTTTATTTTACTCACCCCTGGCAGATATTCAATCCCTTTATGGATGGAAAATTTGTAGGTATCAGTGGCATGAGCTACCACGGGGCTGTTATAGGATTTTTAATAGGTTCGTACTTGTATGTCAGAAAATATAAAGTAAATTTTTGGTCATTGTTAGATATCGTAGCCATAGCAGTTCCTCTTGGTTACACTTTTGGAAGAATTGGAAACTTTTTAAATCAAAGACTCATAGGAAGAGTTACCAGCGAGCCTTGGGGAATATATATTGATGGCACACTAAGATACCCTTCTCAGCTATTCGAGGCATTTTTAGAGGGAATTTTGATATTTATAATTCTTTTTTTATACAGAAAACATAAGAAATTTGACGGAGAACTTATTATTTTATACGGAATGCTGTATGGTATAGCTAGATTTATCGCTGAATTTTATAGGCAACCAGATATTCAGCTCGGTTTTATTTGTTGTGGCTGGATGACAATGGGGCAAGCCCTGTCCATCATAATGGTAGTAGTATCAGCAATTTTTTATATTTGGAAATCAAAAAGTATAAAAAATTAATATCAACATGTTTGATTAATGTTTAAAATATCTTATAATTAATCACCTGACCCCTAAAATATTAAAAATAAATATTTATTAAAAAAATATTTATTTTATAAAGAGTAGAATACGCTTATCTATTACTAAGTATCATAATATTTTAAAATATTTAGAATTGCTACTTGGTAAAATTATATTAAAGGATTTGCTTTGGAAAATGCTGACATTATAGAAAGCTTGACAGGTGTAAGCAAGGAAAGGAAAAAAAGCAGACTTCCTGCAAAACTTGATTTTTATCAAAGTGCAACAGGAGTGTTCCTTGGTCTGTTTATGTGGGCACATATGATTTTGGTGTCATCTATCTTATTGGGCAATAACGCCATGTATGATGTTACAAAAATGTTTGAGGGCAAATTTTTGTTTGGTGAAGGCTATCCTGTGATAGTCAGTATTGCTGTATTTATTGTATTTGTTATTTTTATATTGCATGCAGGGCTTGCTATGAGAAAATTTCCAGATAATTACAAGCAATATAAAAATTTTAAAACAAATATGAACCTTATGCAGCATGATGATACCAAAAAGTGGTTTATACAGGCATATACAGGTTTTGCAATGTTTTTTTTGGGATCAATACACTTATACACAATGATGGTTCAATCAGACAAAATAGGACCGTATGCCTCAAGTGACAGAATTGTTAGTGGATGGTATTGGCCATTATATATTTTATTGCTTTTAGCAGTAGAATTTCACGGGGCAATAGGACTTTACAGAGTCAGTGTCAAATGGGGATGGTTTGATGGCAAAAACCCAAGAGAAACAAGAGCCAATCTCAAAAAAGCAAAAAAAGTTGTAACTGTGATATTTTTAACTTTAGGAGTATTGTCTTTGGCAGCTTACATTAAGATAGGAATTGGACATGAGGGGCAAGTCGGGCAAATGTACACTCCGACTTCATCAATATCAATCCAATATAATCAAAATAAAAAGGTAGCATGAAATGAAGATTAAATATTGTGATGCATTAGTGATTGGTGGAGGACTTGCTGGACTTAGAGCAGCAGTTGTTGCTCAAAAAAGAGGTATAAGTACAACTGTGCTTTCATTGGTACCGGTAAAGAGATCACACTCGGCAGCAGCTCAAGGCGGTATGCAAGCGAGTATTGCCAATTCTAAAATGAGTCGAGGTGACAATGAAGATGTCCATTTTAGTGATACAGTAAAAGGAAGCGACTGGGGATGTGATCAAAAAGTTGCAAGAATGTTTGTAACAACTGCCCCAAAAGCTATAAGAGAATTAGCTTCTTGGGGGGTACCCTGGACAAGAATCCAAAAAGGTCCAAGATCTGCTATCATAAATGCACAAAAAACAACTATAGTTGAAGATGATAATGCCCACGGACTAATCCATTCAAGAGATTTTGGTGGAACTAAAAAATGGAGAACTTGTTATACAGCTGATGCTACAGGACATACAATGCTCTTTGGTGTTGCAAATGAAGCATTAAAAGAGGATGTAAATATAGAAGACAGAAAAGAAGCGATTTCTCTTATCCATAAAAACGGTAGATGTTATGGAGCAATCGTAAGAGACTTGACAACAGGAGAACTTAGTGCTTATGTTGCAAGAGGAACTCTTGTAGCAACTGGCGGATATGGAAGAATTTATCAAAATACAACAAATGCCGTTATCTGTGAGGGGATAGGTCAAGCTATGGTACTTGAAGCAGGTGGGTACTTGGGAAATATGGAAGCTGTTCAGTTTCACCCTACTCCAATAGTTCCCTCAGGAATTCTTTTAACAGAGGGTTGCAGAGGTGATGGTGGACTTCTTAGAGATGTTGATGGGCACAGGTTTATGCCTGATTATGAACCTGAAAAAAAAGAGTTGGCAAGCCGTGATGTTGTCAGCAGAAGAATGATGGAGCATATAAGAAAAGGCAAAGGAGTTCCTTCTCCTTATGGAGATCATCTCTGGCTTGATATATCTATATTGGGACGAGAACATATAGAGAAAAACTTAAGAGATGTTCAAGAGATAGCTAAAACATTCAATGGAATAGACCCTGCTGATGAGGGAAGAAAGGGTTGGGTTCCGGTTCGTCCTATGCAACACTACTCAATGGGTGGTATTAGGGTTAAACCAACCGGTGAGAGTCAAAATATATCAGGTCTTTTTTCTTGTGGCGAAGCAGCTTGCTGGGATCTTCATGGGTTTAACAGACTTGGAGGAAACTCTGTGGCCGAGACTGTTGTATCGGGAATGATCATAGGAAACTATTTCACCGATTATTGTGAATCACATGAGCTTGATATTGAAACCGAGGTTATAGAAATATTTTTAAAACAACAAGATGAGTATCTTGACGAAATATTATCCAGAAAAGATGGTGAAAATGTTTATGAAATAAGAAAAGAAATGAGAAATATAATGGACAATAAAGTCGGTATATTTAGAACAGGCAAGGAGCTTAGTGATGCTTTTAATGAACTTAAAGAGCTTTATATAAAATCTAAAAATATTAGCGTAAGGATGAAAAATAGAACAAATAACCCTGAGCTTGTAGATGCTTACAGGGTTCCTAAAATGCTTAAGCTCGCACTTTGTGTTACCAAAGGAGCTAGAGAGAGAACAGAAAGTAGAGGCGCCCACTATAGGGAAGATTATCAAAAAAGAGATGATGAGCATTGGTTGAAAAGAACTCTAAGCACTTGGTCAAATCCTGAAGACAATGAGCCTACTTTGACTTATGAGCCTATTGATATTACTGGGATGGAAATGCCTCCGGCTTTTAGAGGATATGGAAGAAAAGGTATGATTATAGAAAATCCTTTAAGCATAAAAAGACAAGAAGAAGTTGACAAGATAAGAGAAGAGATGGAAGCTGATGGCAAAGACAGATGGGAGATTCAATCCGCATTAATGCAGTTTGAGCTCCAACCGATGTATAAACGAAAAAATGAGAGATTGGAAGAACCTTTAGGAGATGAAGATGAGTAGTATAGAGAGAGAAATAACCATAACAGTATTGAAGTATGACCCACAATCAAAAGTATCAAAACCTCATTTTGCCGAATACAAAGTAAAAGAAGCTCCAGGCATGACTCTTTTTATAGCTCTAAATGAAATAAGAGAAAAACAAGATCCCGATTTGGCATTTGACTTTGTTTGTAGAGCTGGAATATGCGGAAGCTGTGGTATGTTAGTAAATGGAAAACCAAGACTTGCTTGTAGAACTTTGACAAGCGAGTTTGAAAATGGTAAAATTCAACTTTTACCTATGCCTGCTTTTAAACTCTTAAAAGATCTATCAGTCGATACGGGAAATTGGATGAACGGCATGAGCAAAAGAGTAGAAAGCTGGATACACACAAACAAAAAAACTGATATTTCTAAACTCGAAGAGAGAGTTGAGCCTGATTCTGCACAAGAGACATTTGAACTTGATAGATGTATCGAGTGTGGTGTTTGTATTGCTGCTTGCGGTACAAAGATCATGCGACCGGACTTTATCGGTGCAGTCGGACTCAATAGAGTTGCAAGATTTGATATTGATGTTCATGATGAAAGAAATGATGAAGATTATTACGAATTAGTAGGAGATGATAATGGAATTTTTGGATGTATGACACTTTTGGGATGTGAGGATAATTGTCCTAAAAATTTACCGTTACAAAATAAAATTGCATATATGAGAAGAAAATTAGTTTCAGTTAAATAATGAGACCATTGTACGGTATAAGCATCCATAATGATTGACAAAAAGAGAATAGCTCTTCTTTGTCAATCGGTGAAGGAGAGCTGATTTGAGCATTAGTGATGATTATTTTTTACTTTATCATGGCATAAACTTTAAACAAAATAATTGCTTTTTGGACTTAAAGGTAAAATCTGAAGATGAATTTTTAGAGATAGCCTCTATATTTCTAACAATAAATAGAAAAAATTATAATAAATTTTTATCAGTACCCACTTTTAACACCCTTGTTCAAAAATTTTTTAAAAATAGTACTGACAGTATCGAAGAAATATATGATTATCAATACAATATCCTAGAACAACTTGGGAGCAAAAACTTTAATATTTCAGTTGATGAAATCAAAAAATATTTTCAATATTTAAAAGAGCATGCTGTCATCTCTTCACAAGAATACCATAAGTTATCAAATATAATAAAAATTTTAAATTATCAAATTATTGCAAAAAATAAGATAGAAGAAAAATCAAGTGAGGATAAAGACCAAATACAAAGTAATTTTTTTCATAATAAAAAACAACTTATGCTTGAAATAATAAATAACCTTAAAAAAATCACAAATGGTAATATAAATGAGATTAATAATGTAGAAAGATATATTACTGCCCAAAAGTTTTCAATCGGCATAACAGGGATTATGAATGCCGGAAAATCAACTATGCTCAATGCACTTTTAGGAAAGGAAATCCTTGGAACTTCGGTCATACCAGAAACTGCAAATCTAACCATTATAAAATATGCAACAAAAGAAAAAGCGATAGTAAAATTTTGGAATACAAAAGAGTGGGAAAAGATAGAAAATGATGCCAACCATATTCAATCTATAAATATTTTTTTAAAGGAAACAAAAAAATATTTTAAAAATGATCTTACAAATTTTATACAACCTCACAATAGAATTGATGAAATAAATATCAGTCAATTACAAAGGTATTCTTCTGCATCACATAGCTCAAAATTATGTAACCTTGTAAAACAAATACAATTATATACGAATTTGGATTTTCTAAAAGAATCAGTAGATATAGTTGATACGCCTGGACTTGATGATCCGGTTATCCAAAGAGAAGAGATAACAAAATCATATCTTGGAAAATGCGATATACTAATCCATCTAATGAATGTAAACCAGGTCGCAACTGAGAAAGATATAGAATTTATAGTAAATACCCTGCTCTATCACAACATCACAAAACTTATAATAATTCTAACAAGAGTTGATACAATAAATGATACAGAGTTAAAGGAAGCGTTAAATTATACAAAAGAGAGTATAAAAGAGGCACTGCACAATATAAATAAAGATTCCAAGTTTGAGCATATTTTATCAAGACTTGAATTTATCCCAATAAGCGGAAAAGATGCCTTAATTTGCAAGACAAATAAAGATAAAGCAAAAAGTCTTGGGCTTGATATAACAAAAACGGGTATCGATACGGTCGAAAATTCTTTAAAAGAGATATTATTTGGCAAAAACAACCAAAAAAATATACTTTTTGCAGATTCAGTTTTCTTACGGTTAAAAAATATTATTAACAGTGAAATAAGCTCAAACGAATTAGAGATAAAACTTCTCTCAAAATCAAAAGATGAGATAAAAATATTTTATAACAATTTTCAAAAATTAAAACAAGAAAAAGAGTATATTTTTAAGAAAATTCAAAAAAGTATTGATATGGAAATATCAAATACAAGAAGTAATTTAGAAAATTTAAAAAGATATATTGATGCGAATATTGAAAAAATGATACAAATATTGATAAGCAGAGTTATTGATGATGTAAAGTATGAGCTTAGAAAACATAAGACTTTGCCAAAGGAAAAAAGAATCTCTTACATAATACAAAGTGGTAAAAAAGACGGATTTGTTGAATTATTAAGAGATTATCAATACGAAATCTACAAAATAATTTCATCTTCAAATGAGAAAATACAAAGAATATATGAAGAAAATGGCTATAAAATTAAACTGCAAAATAATATAGGTGAAAACAAAAACACAAATAATTTTGTAGATAAAGTGATATTGAGAAATGATACAATTTTTGTAAATGAGTGTTTAAAAACGATTAAAAATACCAAATTAAAAACCATTGACACTCTACAGCCAAATCTATTGGAACATTTCAATACATACATCAAGGATTTGAAAAATGATTTAGACAATTCATTAAAGCTTATCAAAGAAGATTGGGTAAAAAAATTATCCAACGAGTTAAACAATCCTTTGAAAGAATTAATATCAAATGAGAAAAATCAAGAAGCTCTTATGCAAAAAAGAATGGACAATTCACTTTTAAATGAAGAAGAAAAGATAAATCAAATTGAAAAACTTTATACAAATATAAAAACACTTAAAAGTTTTATGAACAGGATAGATATTGAAAATTCTTGAAAAATTTATTGATGAGTTTAATGCAATAAATCATAAAGTAACCCAATACGATAATTCTCTTTTCGGGATTGTAAAATTTGCAAAAGACAGTTTACTTAATGAAGAATTTCAACCCTCTTTAAATTTGAAAAATGTACTCAATAAACTCTCAATAAGAGTAAAAGAACCGATGAAAATCGCTATCACAGGGCAATTTTCAAGTGGAAAATCAACCTTTTTAAATGCTCTTCTATCAAAAGCTATCCTCCCAACTGGAATAATACCGGTTACTTCTAAAGTAAATTTTATAAAATACGCAGATGAGTATAAGCTAAAAATTACTTATTTAGATGGACGGACAGAGTTTGAAGATATAAAAAATATTGCTTTATTCACAGATCAAAGAAAAAATGTTGAATCCATAAAATATTTGACACTATATGCACCTTTGGATATCTTAGAAGACATAACTTTTGTTGATACACCTGGGTTAAACTCCCGCTCAGCCAAAGATACAAAAATAACAATGGATGTTTTAAGAGATGTAGACGGCATAATATGGCTGACACTTATGGATAATGCAGGCAAATTAAGCGAAGAAAAATTTTTAAATGAATTTATGCAAAACTCCAACATTAAGTCCTTGTGTGTACTAAATCAAAAAGATAAATTTAGCGAAAAACAGATAGAAAAAACAGTAAATTATATAGAAGATAAATTTTCGCAATATTTTGATATAGTATTGCCAATATCTGCCAAAATGGCTTTGCAATCAAGACAGCATAATAAAAACGCAATAATATCAAATAAAATCAAACAATTAAGTGAACAATTATCTGAAAAATTAAGCAGTAAAATATATGAAAATATATCATTTTTTGAACAAGAATATGAAGATTTTAAAAAAGATATTAATTTAATAGTAGAAGAAGATTATAGTAAAAATATCAAACTTCTTGAAAATTCTAATATAAACAGTGTTATAGATTTTATTGAAAAAGAGATAAGACCTCATGCAAATTTAGCAAAAGAGTTGTCAATAAAAAAGGATTTGGTGCAAATTTGTGATATCATCATAAATCAATATGATATTTTCATAAAAATTATTGATAAACTTATCAATATAATTTTGGATTACACAAAATCTCTTGACGAAACTTTTAAACTTCCAAAGGAAAAATATGCAAGAGAATTATCTGATAATTATTTGGAATTTGAAGATATTGGCTCAAAAATCAGCAACGAGATATTTTTAAATTTGATAAAAATTACAAAATACAGATACAAAGAAGTTAAAAATTCTTTTTTAAGCAAATCTCATATAGAAAAATTTCCCTATAATCTCCCATGGTTTGATAGTGAAAATATATATAAAAATCTCTTTTACGATGATGACAAAATAAATAAACTTTTAAAAAGAGCTATCAAAAATCTTAAAAAGATTGAGGAAAATGCAAATAATTCTATATTTAATACTTATGAGAAATTAGAAAACAGTATTAAATCATGGCAAAATTTATATGAGCTAATATCAAAAAACAGGGAAATATCGAGTGATAGGGAATTTGCAAACTTAAGAAGATTTGTGGGAGGAGCGTATGAATATATCTTAAAAGATTTCTCTTTCGCATCTTTAAAAAGCATAGCTAATATCCAAAATGATTTTGGGTATATAAATGGCGCCTTGGAGTTTAACTACCAAAATGCTACAAAAACAACAGTAGCTTTTTTCAAAAGAAAGATTTTTGAGTCAATACAGTTTTACGAAGAGGATCCTATAAGTTTTTGCATATATCAACCTACAATGCAAGAGATAAGTGAGCAAATAAGAGTAAATTTTGCATTCAACAAGATAGAAAATCTTGTCAAATCAAAAAGAAATTTTCTTTATAAAAATATAGAAGATTTGCAGGAAAACTTCACTGAAATCGCACACGAAAAAAAGAATTTTTTAAAATCAAAAAAAGCAGAGTATTATAAAAAAATCAAAAAATTACAAGAAATCAAAAAACAATTTCAAGTCTAATTCTTTTTATATACACTAAGTACTGACATAAATAATGTTGTGATTGCAGGTCCTAAAACCATACCCCAAAAACCAAAAGTAGAAAGTCCTGCAATAATTGATAAAAATATCAAAAGCTCATTTATCATAGTTTCTGTTTTAAAAAATCTCTCATTTATATATTTTATAATAATAGGTTTTATAAATGTATCTGTAACTATCGAAATAACAATTATAGAATAAGCTGCAAAAAATATAGCTTCTTTTGTATGACCTATTGATAATTCATATAAAGATATAGGAAGCCACATTATAACACCCCCAATAATTGGAATCAAAGATGAGAAACCATACAAAATCCCCAAAAGAAGCCCATTGTAACCATAAGCCATACCTATAAGAGAAAATAAAAAACCTTCAAAAATAGCTGTTACCAAAATAGAATAAAAAACAACATTCATAACATCTGTAATTTGAGAAAATATTTTATTTATTTCGATTTCATTTACAGGAAGTATTCCTTTTAAATATTTAATTAAATCTTCTGCATAAAAGTTGACAAAAAAGTAAAAAACAACTATCAAAAACATATCTTTTAAAAATCCTGCACTCATTTGTGCAAATTTTGTCGCATACGGCAAAACAATCTTGCTTATATTGCTAACATTGATATCCATAATATATCTATCAAATGAATTCTGAAAATAACTAAGAAAACTAGGCAATTTATAATGCAAACCGACTAAATATCTTGAAATTTTTTCAATATAGCTTATATCAAAATTATTTCCATATTGGACAAGACTTGTAGTGGTATAGATAATAGGTATAAAAAATAGAATTGACATGATAATCGTAGATATCAAGCTACCGATCATTTTACTTTTTGTAATATTAATAAATTTTTTAGTAACTCCGTAAGTCGCAACAGAAAGTAGTACCGCTATCACCATAGTCATCAAAAAAGGCTTATAAAGATAAACTACTAAAATCGCTAAAAGTATTATCATAAGAGTTAAAAAATTTTTACCTTGTCGTTGCATTTATTTATATCCTAAAAAAGTAAATGTGGCTGAGAAAACTTGAACAACTTGTATGTTTTAGCAGTTGCAATTCTTCCTCTAGCAGTTCTTTCTATGTATCCATTAGCCAGTAAATATGGCTCAATAACATCTTCTATCGTCACTTCATCTTCACTAAGAGCTGCTGCAATGGTATTTAATCCCAAAGGTTTCCCTTTGGACTCCAAAAGAATTTTTAAAAAACCTACATCAAGCTCATCAAAGCCCATTTCATTTACACCAAGTTCATCAAGTCCAAACTTTGCAATTTTCATGTTTATTGTATCTGCTCCCTCAACTTCAGCAAAATCCCTAATCCTCTTAAGAAGCCTTAAAGCAATTCTCGGAGTTCCTCTGCTTCTTTTTGCCATTTCTAAAGAAGCAGATTTTTCACATTTGATATACAGTTTTTCTGAAGCTATTTCTATAATACGAGACAACTCATCCTCATCATAAAATCTAAGCCTAAAATGCATTCCAAATCTGTCTCTTAAAGGAGAACTTATCATTCCTGCTCTTGTAGTAGCTCCTATAAGAGTAAATTGTGGGATATCTATCTTTATAGTTTGAGCCGCCGGTCCGCTTCCAATGATTATATCAAGTCTAAAATCCTCCATAGCCGAATACAATATCTCTTCAACCGCCGGAGAAAGCCTATGAATTTCATCAATAAAAAGTATATCTTTCTCTTCAAGATTTGTCAATATAGCCGCTAAATCTCCTGCTTTTTCTATCATCGGAGCCGTTGTTACTTTTATATTTGCTTCCATTTTATTTGAAATTATATATGCCAAGGTAGTCTTGCCGAGTCCGGGAGGTCCAAAAAAAAGAGTATGATCCAGTGCTTCATCTCTTTTTCTAGCAGCTTCGATAAAAACTTTTAAATTCTTTTTTATTTTACTTTGACCAATGTACTCTTCCCAAGAACTCGGTCTTAAAGATATTTCATAGCTATTATCCAAAGTTATTTTTTCTATCTCAACTACTCTTTCCATCTTTGCCTTTCAACCTTTTGTTTTGGCATATATGTCAAATATCAATAACTATTTTCAATAGCCGGGAAATTACCACTTTTTATATCTTCAACATATTCCTTAACTGCCTTTTTTATAAGCCCTGCACCATCAAGATATTTTTTTACAAATTTTGGCTGAAATTCATCAAAAAATCCAAGCATATCGCTCCAAACCAAAACTTGACCATCTGTATATTTTCCGGCACCTATGCCAATAGTGGGTATATTTAATGACTCCGATATCTCTTTGGCAACTTCAGTTTTAACTCCCTCAAGAACTATGCAAAAAGCTCCCGCTTCTTCTATGGCTTTTGCATCTTTTAAAAGTCTCTCTTTTTCATTATCATTCTTGCCTTTTACTTTATATCCGCCCTCGCATCTTACAAACTGAGGCATCAAACCGATATGCCCCATAACAGCTATTGAATTTTGTGTCAATTCTTGTACAATATCAGCTCTATTTGATCCGCCTTCTATCTTCACAGCATCCGCATTTGTCTGTTTATATATTTTTGTTGCATTTTCAATGGCTTGCTTTTTGTCAATATATGAACCAAACGGCATATCACATACAACTAAAGAAGTTTTTGCTCCATTACAAACTGCTTTGGTATGGTAAATCATATTTTCAAGGCTAATACCAAGAGTATCCCTGTCTCCGCCAAAACTCATGCTTAAGCTGTCTCCAACTAAAATAATATCAACCATACCATCAAAAATATGAGCCATTAGTGCATCATAGGCCGTTATCATGCTTATCTTTTCTTTTTGTTTTGATTGTTTTATATGATTTATATTTTTTTTATTCACAATATGCCTTTTAATATTTTAGATTATGATTTTATCTAAAAAATGATATAATATCAACCAATACCAACAAAAGGAATATTGTGGGCATTAAAAAAAAGCTCTTTGATGAATACGATTATGATATAGTTGATGATTTTCTAATCCATTACAGCGTCATGACATACCAAATGGAAAACCTAATCATCTATCTATCAAAAAAAGAGCAATACAAGCAAAATATAGAAGAGCTTTTTAGAATAGCACACAATATAAAATCAGCAACCATGTTTTTAAAAATAGATCCGATTTCAAAACTTGCAATCTTAACAGAAGAAGTTTTAGAAGAAGCAAGAGAGTTAGATGGTCCTGCAAATGATGAGTTTATAGACTGGCTGTTAGCGGTTAAGGATCAGTTTGCAAAATATAACGACGATATAGATAATGATAGCGATATTTTCAGCGATTTAGATACAAATATTATAAAAATCCCAACAAATATACAAAAAATACAATGAAGCAATTATTTTGCAAAAGGAGAGATAAATATGAAACAATTAGTTGCTTACATAACATGTGCATATCCTGATGAAAATTTTACTGAAGATTTGATGCTTTCTCTTAAAGACCATAGAGTAGATTTTATAGAATTAGGCATTCCATTCTCAGATCCAGTCGCAGATGGCCCTGTCATAGAAAAGGCAAACTTACTGTCACTGAAAAATGGATTTAAAATGGAAAATCTTTTCAATGTTTCAAAAAAGATTAGTAGGCAAATAGATACATTTTGGATGGGATATTTCAATCCATTTTACAAAAAAGGATTGGATATCTGTATGGATAAAGCACAAGATTATGGCATAAAAGGATTTATTATCCCTGATTTACCTCACGAAGAAAGTAAAAAATATAAAAAAGTATTTCAAGACACCCAAGTTTCATTTATCGACTTTGTCGCTCCGACTGATGATGAACAAAGAATACAAACCATAGTCAAAAACGCAAAAGAGTTCATATATCTTGTTGCTTATGCCGGGATAACAGGCTCTGGAAAAGATGAAAACTTAACAATGGTTATAAATAATATTAGAAAATACAGTGACACCAAAGTATTTTTAGGTTTTGGAGTAGATGAAAAAACAGCTAAAGAAAAGTCAAAAAATGTTGATGGAGTTATAGTAGGAAGTGCTTTTGTAAAGATACTTTTAGATGAGCACTTGACAAATATACAAAAAATAGATAAAATATCTAAACTTGCCTCATTGATAAAAGATGAGATAAATTGAGTTTAATCTCAAACAAGGGAGTGACTTGGCTTCGACAGGAGTTGACAAGCTTTGAGTTCATGCCGGTCTGAATAAACCGTAAAACTTTTCCGTTAAAATTAAACGCAAACAATACAAATTACAGACCAGCGCTAGCAGTAGCGTAGCCTAACGGCGGGTCAGTCGCTTAAATTTCATGCTATCTGGAATTTACCCGGCTTTACACTAATGATAGCTTAAGATAAAAAACGCCTGAGTTTTATCTGACATTTAAGGCTTTGGACTGTTTGTTTTGCAAACAAGCAAACAGTTTCGAGAAATTTTGTTTGCATTATGCATGTAACAAAGCTCATTGCAAGTTTGCTTTTGGACAGGGGTTCGACCCCCCTCACTTCCACCAAAATTTGGAGATAAATTGTTTTCTAAAATATTAATATCCTTTTTTATAATTTTATTTTTATCATCTTGTGCGATAAACAGCGACCACACAGTGCCACTTCCAAAGATATACCAATCACACACAAAAAAAGTTATAAAGAAAAAACAAAAGCTATCAAAAACAGGATTTATTTACAATACAAAAATTTTACAGGCAAATCAAAATATTAAAATATTAAAATTTAAAGGCAATGGTTTTATAAAAGGTATCATCAAATATGTTTACTATTCAAACAGAAAAAAAAGTTGGATATATGATATTTTAGGAACGGATTTATCAAATCATAAGTTAAAAACAGCTTTGGTTTATGGTGAAAAAGATTATGCAAGAAAAGGTGAGCTAGTATATGCCGTTATAAAAGACGGAAAAATAACCTCAATCTTCATATTAAATAGTACAAAAAATTATAAAATTATAAAAAACAAAAATAATAAGATTAGTAAAAAATTTAAATATTCTCATAAACACATAATAAAACTCAAGAAAAAACCATATTCAAGGGCAAGAAAAGAGGTTATAAGTGTGCCTACCGAAGAAAATATAACTTTTTGATTTACTTTTTGTTTACTTTCAACTTGTACAATTACAACATAGCTTGGAAAAAGAATTTAGTTTATGCAAAGTATCGACTCTAAAGTGTGTTGTTTTCATAAGATTGGGCGGGTTATCCGCCCTTTTTTATTTTTATACAAAAAATTGCGCCCTCTTCATCATTTTCAGCACTCAGCAATCCATTCATATTTTTCTCTATTATAAGTTTTGACATATAGAGTCCGACTCCAGTCCCCGAAGATGATTCTTTGGTTGTAAAGTACGGCTCAAATACTTTCTCAATAGGCTTACTACTTATACCTCCGCCATTATCTTTTATATATAAAAAGATATGATTTTCATCTTGTTTTGAAGTGATGCAAATACAAGGTTTTTCTATTTTATTTTTCATAAGGATATATTTTGCATTTGATAAAATGTTCAATATTACCTGTTCAAATTCGCTTTCATATCCAAATATCTTTATATCCCTATCTATTTGTATCTCAACTCTCACACCTTTGTCTTTAAGCGATGATTTCATAATGGATTCAACTTTTTTACAAGATTTTTTTACATAAAAAAGTTTTTTTATCTTATCAGGTTTAAAAAAGTTTCTAAAATCATCAATAGTTTGAGACATAAATTCAAGCAATCTATCTATATCATTACTTTTTTCATTAAAATATTTTTTATCAAGAACTCCTCTTCTATATCTCATTTTTATATTTAGCATGACCGAAGAAAGCTCATTTAGCGGCTGTCTCCACTGATGGGCAATATTGCTTATCATTTCACCCAATGCAATAAATTTTGATTTTTGTATTAAAAACTGATCTTTTTCTCGATTTTTTTCGACCTCAAGCTTAACTCTATCTTCCAAATTTAGATTTAAATGTTCAAGTTGAGCTTTTTGCCTGTTAACTTTGTCTTTGTACTCTTGAAAGAATTTATCAATTTTACTGCCTAGAAACATAGAAAATATAAAAGCTATTATAAAAAAAATCAAATATATCAAAACCGTTAAAGCTATCTCTTTTTTAACATTTTTTAAAAGTAATTTTTTCTTTAAAGTTATCGATTTTTCTATACCATCAAGATAAACTCCAGCAGCTATAACCCAGTTGTATTTTTTATACAGTTTAAAGTATGAAAGTTTTAATGTTTTTGTGTTTAACCCAAGTTTCTTATATCTGTATGTAACAAATGAATCCCCTTTTCTTCTGATATCTTTTAAAAATTCTTTCCTAAACTCTTTTCCGTCTGCATCTTTGTAACTATCTGATATATATTTACCCACAAGATCGCCTCTGTTTGGGTTTATAAGCATTTTAGCAAATTTATTGCCTCCATTAAAATTCAATATTTTGTAAACAAATACATAATTTGATCTGTTTTCTCCAAATCTTATAGAATTTATATAGTTGAATATTATTTTCTTTGCACTTCTTTTACTTATATGTTTATCACTATTGATAAATCTGATAAAATGTACGACTGAATTCATCTCTCTTTTTAAAAATATTTTTTGATTATTGATTCGTTCTTTTTTTAGATTGTTTAATTCTTTTTTAAATTCACCATATTGTCTGTCAATAGAAAAATATATAGTCAAAAGCATCAAAGCAAGCAATATGATTGCAAAAGAGATTATAATAACTTTGGCTATATTATTTTCTTTTATTATTTTCACTTTCTGTTCCCTTTTAATTGATTTTAATGGAAAATTATTATATCATACATTGATATAACATTTTATGTAAAAATCTTAAAAAGGATAAAAAATGAAAGACGAATTGGCCAATTTAAAAAATTATACTGTTCTTTATGCAGAAGATGAGCCAGGAACCAGAAAAAATATAACTGAACTTTTAAAAATGATGTTTAGCAAAGTTTTTGTAGCAGAAAACGGGGATGATGCTTATGAATTATACCTTAAACACATGCCAGACCTGGTCATAACAGATGTAAAAATGCCAGGGCTTGATGGCATAGAACTCTCAAAAGAGATAAGAAAGATAAGCAGTTCAACTCAGATTATTGTTATCTCAGCCTACACAGATGTTGATTATATGTTAAGTGCGGTTGAGCTTTCCCTTATAAGATATATAGTAAAACCATTGACTGAAACAAAACTAAACAGAGCATTGGAGATTTTTTTAAAACATAAAGAAAAAAGAAAAATTCACAAACTCAAAGATGGCTGGATATATGACGAAGACAAACACCTTATCTTAGACAATGAACAAAATGAATATAAATTAACAAAAAAAGAAGACAGACTGCTTAAACTTTTAATGGAAAAAGACAGAACTGTAAGCTATAAAGAGATTGAATCTTTTGTTTGGGGATACGATAATGCTATGAGTCAAAATGCCTTGAGACTTTTGGCCAAGAATTTAAGAAAAAAATTACCAGAAGGCTTGATTCAAAATATCCATGCAGTAGGCTATAGACTATAATCATAAGATAATTCAATTTTAAATCTTATTTCATTTTTTACCGGTTCTGATGGCGTCATATTTTTGTACGATGCAAAAATAGCCATCAGCCTCGGAAAAATTGCACGGATGCAATTTTGAGAATGAGGTAAATACTGAAATAAAATTTAAAATTGAATTACCATACTATAGTCCACTGCAACTGGATATCTTCATATTATAAAAACTTATAATTAAAATAAATCTTATATAAAATGTAACTTTTAGTTAAAGAAAACAAAAAAAATTAAGATTTTCCCGCAATATACACACAAATTACATAAAATAATATTACAATATGTGAAAATCTACAAGGAGTTACTATGAGAAAAACAATCAAAGCTATTATGATAGCTAGTTTAATGGCGACAAGTGCATTTTCAGCCCAATATGTACTAAAGTTTTCGTATGTTGTCAGTCCGGATACGCCAAAAGGCAAGGCGGCTACTTATTTTGCAAAAAGATTAGAGCAATTAAGTGGTGGGAAAATTAATGTTCAATTGTATCCAAATGCTCAGCTTTATGGCGATAAAGCCGTGTTAAAAGCTTTAATCCTAAATTCAGTCCAGATGGCAAGTCCTTCATTTGCAAAATTTGGAAGATTTGTACCTCAGCTTGCACTTTTTGACTTACCCTTTTTATTTAAAGATATGAATCATGTTCACAAAGTTGAAGATAGTGCAGTTGGTGCAAAGCTAAAAAATATGGTTACAAAAAAAGGTTATGTTGCGCTTGATTTTTGGGATAATGGCTTCAAACAGTTAACATCATCAAAAAAAGCTATCCTTTGGCCAAAAGATGCAAAAGGGCAAAAATTTAGAATTATGAGTTCTAAAGTTCTTGAAGCTCAGTTTAAAGTAGTTGGAGCAAACCCTCAAATGATGCCTTTTAGTGAAGTTTACTCAGCTCTTCAACAAGGCGTTATAGATGCGGAAGAAAATACTGTTTCAAATATATATACTAAAAAATTCTATGAAGTTCAAAAGTATATGACTATGAGCAACCATGGATATCTCGGATATTTGGTTGTAATGAGTAAAACATTTTGGAACTCTTTAACACCTGCACTTAAAAAAGATGTAAAAAAAGCTATGAAAGAAGCAACAGCAAAAGAGAGACAATACGCAATCGAACTCAACAATTCACAATTTAAAAAGATTGAAGCTTATGCAAAACAAACAGGTAAGTTGAAAATATATCATTTCACTCCAGCTCAAAGAGCTGCATGGGTAAAGATAGAAAGAACAATTTATCCACAATTTTACAGCAAAAACAAAATCGGAAAAAGTTTAATTGAATCAGCACTTAAACTTGGTCAATAATTAAGTAAAAATATGTTTGGTTTTATTGATAAAATTATCGGTAACCTAAATAAATCCATAGCGACCTTCGGTATAGCCGCCGGGGTCGTTTTGGCATTTATCAATGTTGTTGCAAGATATGGTTTTAACGGCTCAATTGTATGGGCAAGTGATCTGACAAATTACTTTTTTATATGGAGTACCTTTTTTGGAGCAGCATATTGCTTCAAAAAAGATGCTCATATATCAGTTAGCATACTTATGGACAGACTTCCTGCACCTATTATGAAATTTCTCATGATACTTTCACACATCTTAGTTATTATTTATCTTGTTGCTGTTGCCTACTATGGATACAAGTTTTTACGCCTTGAGATAATGCTCCAAGAAGTCTCAGTAGATCTTGTAGTACCGAAAATCACATGGCTTGGCATGAACAGTAGCTGGTCAGTTCCTATGTGGATAATCTATCTAGCTATCCCAGTAGCTTTTGCCTCAGCAGCCATAAGAGTCCTTGAAAAATTAGTAGAGATTATTAAAACTCCGGCAGAACTTGCCAGACGGGAAAGTGAAGCTGAAATGATCATATCCAAAATGCAAGAAGGCGAAGATGCCGTAAAGATAGAAAAAATGGAAGAAATCTTGGAAAAGAACGAAACTCATACATCAAGGAAAAAATAATATGCATACCTACATACTTTTTGGATTATTTTTTACCTTAATGCTTATAGGCATGCCTATAGCGATTGCCCTTGGAGGCAGTACATTTTTAACACTCGTACTTTTTACACATATATCCCCGATTGAAGTTTCATCTATGCTTTTTGAAAAGATTGATGCGTACTCACTTATGGCTATACCGATGTTTATCCTCGCGGGAAACCTTTTAAGTAAAGGAAGTGCTTCAAGAAGGATTATAGATTTTGCAAAAAGTGCCATTGGACATTTGCCGGGCGGATTGCCCATAAGTGCTATCTTTGCCAGTATTATATTTGCAGCAGTCAGCGGAAGTTCACCAGCGACCGTTGTAGCCATAGGCTCTATCATGTTTGGAGCCATCCAAGAAGCCGGCTATCCTAAAAGATATGCAGTAGGAACAGTAGCAACTTCAGGAAGTCTTGGTATCTTAATACCGCCATCTATTGTAATGATAGTTTATGGTGTTACAGCTGAAGTATCCATAGGCAAACTTTTTATGGCAGGTGTTATTCCGGGATTTATCCTTGGTGGTATGCTTATAGCAGTAACTTACATAGGTGCAAAAAGACTCGGCTTCAAAAAAACTAAACCGGCCCCTTTTAGAGAAAGGATGATGAAGCTAAAAGATGCCTCTTGGGCTCTTATGACCATAGTCATAGTCATAGGTGGAATTTACGGAGGCATATTTACTCCGACTGAAGCAGCCGCAGTTGCAGCGGTTTGGGCATTTTTTGTCTCTTGGATTATATATAAAGATGTTAAACTAAAAGACTTTTACCCGGTTATATTAGAATCAGCAAAAACTTCGGCAATGATCATGTTTGTCATAGCAAACGCGATGCTTTTCGCTCACTTTTTAGCCTTGGAAAATGTACCCCAACAAATCACCCAAGCCCTCATAAACGCTCATGTGGGGAAAATAGTATTTCTACTTCTTATCAATATTTTATTGATAATCGCCGGAAGTTTTATGGAGCCAAGTGCTATCATCATGATACTAGTACCTCTTCTTTTACCAGTAGCAACCGCACTCGGAGTAAATCCTATACACCTCGGTATCATCATAACAGTAAATATGGAAATAGGCATGGTATCGCCACCTGTAGGCTTAAACTTATTTGTAACAAGCGGAATAACAGGTTTTAACATAAAAGATGTAGTAGTTTACACCTTGCCATGGACCCTAACCCTTTTAGCAGGCCTGCTTTTAGTAACCTATGTCCCCATAGTCTCATTATGGCTACCAAATATGATGTATGGGTAAAATCCGTAAAAAAACGACAACTGCTTGTCGTTTTTAGGATTTTACGACTTTTTTCATGTGTAAGCCCTAAAACAAGGTTTTAGTGTCAAACACAAAAAAGTCTGGAACCTTAAAACAAATCGTAGCAAACGAAGTGAGGTAGATTTGCGGTTTTTCCGACGAAGTTGGAAGCATCTTCTTCTTTTAATTAATACGATGCCAAGAGCAAGATTGTTTGTACTATCACTATCACCTGACCCTAAAAAATAAAAAGGCATCAAATAGAAAAAAAGATAGATTTGATGTGATAGAGTTAGAGAGATTGAAAAAATTAAAAACTTAGAGCCTAAAATCTAAAACCTCTTTTACTGCTATCACTATCACCTGACCCCGTAATTTTTCTTCTTTTTCTCATTTATTAATAAAAATTAACAATTAAATGGCACAAAACGCATTTTTTAAGCTTAATTTAATTGTAATTTGTGTTTGATTTTAGTATAATACTTGCGAAAACAATTTTACAAGGAGATATATATGAAATTAGCTAAGCTAAGTTTGGCTGCGATTGCAGCTGTAAGTTTAAGCACAGGCGTTTTTGCTGCAGACTCATTGAGTTCAGCATTAACAAGTGGAAAGGTAAGTGGTACTTTACAAACTTATTATTTCAATACAAAAAAAACACCGGGAGATAGTGAAAATATTCTTGATTTAGGTCTTGATCTTTCTTATACAACTGCTGCATTCAACGGTTTTACTGCAGGCTTTACATTCCAAGGAACTAACTCACCTTGGGCAACTGATTCAACAAAACTAGGTTATTTTAATAGTACAATGTACGGAACAGGTGCTGTACTTTCTCAAGCATATTTACAGTATGCTAACAGTGGAGCATTTATCAAAGCTGGTCGTCAGTACATAAGCACTCCATTGGTAGCTGGTTCAGGCTCAAGAATCACAAAAGAATCTTTTGAAGGTTATGTAGCTGGTTATACAGGTCTTTCAAAAACTGTTATAGCAGCTGGATATGTAACTAAAATGCAAAGAAGAACAGATGGAAATGGTGGTATAGGTCAATTTTCGGAAAACAATGTAGCTGTTAATGCA
>Ga0256829_1000371_pt1 | contig 47705 bp, 53 predicted proteins | sample 131447metaG_FD_185979 | JGI IMG/M metagenome (GOLD analysis project Ga0256829, IMG submission 185979) | Hydrothermal vent microbial communities from Lau Basin, Pacific Ocean - 131-447 | ecosystem: Environmental > Aquatic > Marine > Hydrothermal vents | place: Pacific Ocean: Lau Basin | collected... | reverse complement strand
AATTACAAAAAGATAAAATTATGAACTTTTCAAAACTTCCACTCTCTCAGGAGATGCTCCAAACCCTTGATGCTTTAGCATATAAACAAATGACTCCTATTCAAAGTGAAGCAATTCCTTTGATTTTGGAGGGAAAAGATGTGATTGCTCAGGCAAAAACAGGAAGCGGAAAGACTGCTGCGTTTGGGATAGGGCTTTTAGAAAATTTAGATGTGAAAAAGTTTCGGGTGCAGTCACTTGTGCTGTGTCCTACTCGTGAACTCGCTGATCAAGTGGCAAAAGAGTTACGCCGCCTTGCAAAGTTTAAACATAACATCAAGATTTTGATTTTGTGCGGTGGGGACTCTTTTGGAAAACAACTCGCCTCTTTGGCGCATCAAGCACATATTATTGTTGGGACACCAGGACGTGTTTTAAAGCATTTAAACAAAGAGAGTTTAGAACTCTCAAATTTGCAAACCTTGGTTTTGGATGAAGCCGATAGAATGCTCGATATGGGCTTCATTGAAGAGATTCAAAGCATTCTCTCGTTTGTCCCACAAAAACGCCAAACTCTGCTTTTCTCCGCGACTTATGATGATGCAATACGAACGGTAAGTAAAACATTTCAAAGGAATGCTGTGAGTGTGAAAACGGCAAGTGTTGAGGTCAAAAATGAGATTGAAGAGATTTTCTTTTTGACTGAGAACAAAATAGCGAGTTTAATTCAAGTTTTAAGCACATATCAACCAGAAAATGTGATTGTCTTTACAAACACAAAAATCGAAGCCAAAGAGTTAGTCCTCGCACTGCAAAAAGAGCAGATAGATGCTTTAGCCATTCATGGAGATTTAGAGCAGTATGAACGTAATGATGTCTTAGTACAGTTTGCCAATGCTTCGTGTTCTATTTTGGTAGCGACAGATGTGGCGGCTCGCGGACTTGACATTAAAGCCTTGTCTATGGTTGTGAACTTTAATTTACCTCATGGAAAAGAGACATATACCCATCGCATAGGCAGAACAGGGCGAGCAGGAGCAAAAGGGAGAGCGGTTACACTCTACGAAGCCTTTGAAGCAGAGAAAGTAGCCCTTTATAAAAATGAACAAAGAGTTTTTAAAGATGCATCGAGTTTAAGCAAAGCAGCAGGTTTTAGTATGCAACCAAAGTATGTGACCTTGGTTATAGAGGGTGGCAAAAAAGAGAAACTTCGAGCAGGCGATATTCTGGGAGCCTTGACAGGAGAGGGCGGACTTAAAGGGAGTAGTATCGGCAAGATTGACATTTATGAGAGACAGAGTTATGTTGCGATAGAACGTGCATTTATAGAAGAGGCACAAAAGAGAATGCAAAAAGGGAAAATTAAAGCGAAAAAATTTAGTGTTTGGATTTTGGAATAACAGTTGCTTTAAAGGGAGTAAGAGATAATTATCAGGGTAAGGAATTGGACAGAATAACAGCGACAAAAACAGCCCGCCTGGCAAGCGAGTGTGATAAGATTTTTAAACTCAGCGATGCTGTGAAAAAAGCGATAGAAAAAACGAGTAGAGAGGAGTTTGTTCCCTCTGGATTTCGCCATAATGCTTATAAACTCGATGCCTTGCCTATAGGTTCTTCACAGTATATTAGTTCACCTTTGACAGTCGCAAAAATGAGTGAGTACCTAGAACCACAAGGAGCAGATAGAGTTCTTGAAATAGGGTGTGGAAGTGGGTATCAAGCAGCAGTTTTGTCGCACCTTTTTCGGGGTGTTTTTACCATAGAACGCATAGAATCATTAATGTTAGAAGCGAAAAAACGATTTCGTGCTTTAGGGATAGACAATGTCCATACACGAACCGATGATGGGCAAAACGGTTGGGTACAGTATGCACCCTATGATAGGATTTTATTCTCTGCAACGGCAAAAAGTATCCCACAAAAATTGTTTGAGCAATTACGTGATGGAGGCATCTTAGTTGCTCCTATGCAAAAAGGCAATCAGCAAATCATTACAAAATTTAAAAAAAATGGGACACGCATTGAAAAAACAGAGCTTGAGGCTTGTGACTTTGTGCCTGTTTTAGATGGAGTGCAGAAGTAATATGCTATAATAAAACCATATTTGAGGAGTCTTTTATGGAAAAAGTTCATGGTATATTGTATGCAAAACCTGAGGTCGTGCTACTGCAAGATACAGGTATTGGGGTGGCGGAGAGTGCTGCTCGTACCTGTTATGACTCCTTTTCAAATAGTGAAAATGAGGTTATCCAAGCCATAGAACATACCCTTCCAACAGAGACAATGTGTGAAGATATTAATGCGATTGATGATTCACAGCTTTTAGATGACCTTGCTTGGACCTATTTTCATCACTCTATTTTAGAGCATGCAAACTTGAGTTTTCTTATTCGTGGGACTTCTCGAGGGGTATTGCAAGAGCATGCAAGACACCGACTCCAAGCCATTAGTGTGCGAAGCACTCGCTATACCATGAGTGGGATTATTAATGCATTTGTTGCTGCACAAGTAGCAGGTGATAAAGAGTTTTTTATCCAAAAGGTGCTTGCGTTTGATATGTTTGTCACAGCAGATGAAAATTATAATCGTATTGAAATTGCAGGAATGTATGAGAAGCTCCTTTTTCAAAAAGAAATGGTGGAAGATTTTTATGCTATTGCGGTGGCAAAAAGTTCTTTGCCTCTTTTAGAGGAGTTCTCTCATGATGCCCAAAAACTCTACGATGCCCTCCAAGCAGGCAAGAAAAAACGCAATGTCGGTGATGCTTTTAAACACATCATTTCTGATAATGTCAAAGTAGATATGGTGGTTACTTTTAACCTCAGAAGTCTAAAAAACTACTTTACACTTCGTGATAGCGGTGCGGCATTTTTTCAAATTCGCTGGCTTGCACAGGCAATGATAGCAGTAACACCAAAAAAATATTTAGACCTGATTATAAAACAAAAATAGGAGAAAAAGATGTGGAAATTTATACCCATTGTCGCTCTTGCGTTTAGTGCTTGTTCAAGCTTTAGTATAAATGCAAGTATGTGTGACAAGATAGCCAATGACCCCCACCAGATGATGCCAGAAGAGTGTCGTAACTACTCAGAAAAAGAGGCAGAAAAAGCATTTTTTAAAGGCAAAAAGAAAGCCCAAAAACGTGATGACATTATTAAATTTTCTAAGGATGCTGATGAACAACAAAATTGAAACAGCACAGACCCTTCTTGAGGCGCTGCCCTACATTAAACGCTACACCAATGAGATTTTTGTCATTAAGTATGGTGGCTCTGCACAAATAAACCCCTCTTTAAAAGATAAATTTGCACAAGATATTATTTTGCTGTATCTTGTAGGGATTAAACCCGTTGTTGTCCACGGTGGTGGGAAAAAAATTAATGCGATGCTTGATAAACTTGAAATTGAGAGTCAATTTATTGATGGTATGCGTGTCACTGATGAGCAGGTAATGGAAGTTGTGGAGATGGTGCTGAGTGGAAACATTAACAATGAAATCACTACACTGCTCAATATGCATGGCGGTAAAGCCCTTGGAATGACAGGAAAAGATGCAAATTTTATCACAGCAGAGCCAAAAGCAAAAGGAAAATATGGTCTTGTCGGTGAAATTGTAAACATCAACAACAGTGTCATAGAGCGACTCTTAGAAGATAAATTTATTCCTGTAATTGCCCCTATTGGCTCAGGAAATGAAGTGAATCACCCAGGATTTAATATAAACGCAGACTTAGCCGCAAGTAAAATCGCTGCGGCAATCGGTGCAAAAAAAATCATTTTCATGACAGATATTGTTGGGGTGTTAGATAAAGAAAAAAATCTTCTTGAAACATTAACACAAGATGAGATAGAGGCTTACAAACAAGATGCAACAATTGTAGGCGGCATGATACCAAAAGTGGATGCCTGCTTAGAAGCAGTAAACGCAGGGGTAGAAAAGGCACATATCATCGATGGAAGAGTGGAACACTCGATACTTTTAGAAGTATTTACCAGCGAAGGTATTGGAACAGTAATAAAAAAATAATAAAGGAAACAGATATGGCAAGAAGTGAAGTATGTGAGTTATGTGGCAGTAGTGAAGAAGTAAGTGAATTAGCAGTACCTCAAGGAGTAGAGGGTGAAGATGGTGGCGTTTGTGTCTGTGCAAATTGTAAAACGCAGATAGACTCAGGTGAACTTGATGAGACACATTTTAATTGTTTAAATGACTCTATGTGGAGTGAAGTGCCAGCGGTAAAAGTAATGTCAGCGATACTCCTTAACAAACTTGGTCGTCAAGATTTGTTAGAGATGATGTACTTTGAAGAGGCAGAACAAGCTTGGTTTGATAAGGCACTCAATGCAGAAGCAAATAAGGTGGTCTTTCGTGATGCTAATGGGGTAGAACTCCATGCAGGCGATAGCATTGTCATCTTAAAAGACCTTGATGTGAAGGGTGCTGGTTTTACTGCAAAACGCGGGACAACGGTCACAAGAATTGCCTTACCAAATGATATGGACGACCATGTAGAGGGTCGTGTCAATGGAACGAAAATCTACCTCAAAACAGAGTTTATCAAAAAAGCCTAATGCAAGCGAGCGATAGATTTCATAAAATAGATAAGGATTTTCGTAATCCTTATGCACGAGACAGAGACCGCATTATTCACTCTGGCTCCTTTCGTAAACTCGAGTATAAAACGCAGGTTTTTTTAAACCATGAGGGCGATTTTTTTCGTACACGTCTTACACACTCTATAGAAGTCTCCCAAATTGCACGCTCTATTACCTCACAACTTGGACTCAATGAATCTTTAGCTGAAGCCATTGCGTTAGCTCATGATTTGGGGCATACTCCTTTTGGACATGTAGGTGGGGATACCCTTGATGAGTGCTTAAAAGATGATGGTTTTAAGCATGGGTTTGAGCATAATTTTCAGAGCTTTCGTGTGGTGACAGCACTTGAGAAACGCTACCAAGGTTTTGATGGACTCAACCTCACTTTTGCGACTTTAGAGGGCATTTTAAAACACTCCTACCCGTACCATAAATCTTTTTTACCTGCAAAAATTCATGAACAATTTAACCTTGACAAACACCCCTCTTTTGAAGCGATGATTGTCGATAGGGCAGATGAGATTGCCTATACGAGTCATGATATTGATGATGGGATTAACTCAGGGATTATCACTTTTGCAGATTTAAAGGAGAGTGAACTTGTGCAAGAGATCTTGCAAAAGGTACAAGAAGAGGGTATCTCAGAGCAAGAAGAGGAGATGTTTCGCTACCGTTTTAGTTCGCATCTTATCAATCATCTTGTCTATTCCCTGCTTGATTACTCGACACCAAGACTTTTAGATAAAGAGAATCTCATGCCTATAGGGATGGAGAGAACATTAGAGACAAAACTCAAAAAACTTAAAAAAATACTTTTTCAAAAAATGTACCAACATAAGAGTATTGTGCGAAAAATGTATGCGGGAAAACAGGCGATAATAGGGCTTTATAAGGGTTTAATGGAGGAAGAAAAAATGCTTCCTCTTTTTTACTACAAACAGCTTGCATATCGTAACAAGCATAGAGTTGTTGCTGATTATATGGCTTCGATGAGTGATCGATATGCTCTTAAATTTTATAACGAAATGTATGGGAAATTATAGTATGAAAATAATTATTTTCTTTTTCTTGAGTACTTTTTTGTTACAGGCACAAGAGAGACTTACTGTTGTGAAAGACAGTTCTGGTTTGAGTGAGAATGCCATTAGAAAAAAGGCAGAAGCAGCCGATAAAAAAGTCAAAAGAATTTTAGATATACAAGATGTGATAGCGGCAACCGATAGCAAGGGCAAGGTAGATTTAGCAAAGCTAGAAGCAAAATGGGAGAAACTCTCTCCTACACCTAAAAAATATGATTGGGTACAGACAAAATCAGGAGAGTGGTTTAGGGGGAACATTAAAGCACTTTATGATGACAGGCTTGAATTTGATAGCAAAGAAATCGGTTTATACACTTTTAAACTTGCAGATGTTGCACAGATAAAAAGTTATCATCTCATGCGTGTCAATATTGAAAATTTAGCTTCTATTAAAGGTATTTTGCGTTTAAAGGGAGAGAAACTGACGATTATACAAGGTGAGAACAAGTATGATTTTGCAAAAAAACAGATTGTCTCTTTTGCCCGAGATGCCAATGCAGAGCGAAATCTGTGGAGTGGGAAAGCAAGTATAGGTTTGGATATGCGTAGTGGTAATAGCGACCAGCAGGATTTTACCGCAAATCTTAAACTTCAAAGAAGAAGTTCTGAGTCACATTTGGCTTTGAGCTATTTGGGACGTGTCTCTTCTAAAGAGAAGGTAGAAATATCTAATGACCATCGTTTTAATGAAAAGTATGATATTTTTTTGAGTAGAAACTTTTTTTGGACACCTCTTTTTTCAGAACTTTATATTGATAAATTTAAAAATATTGATGCACAAATCACTGCTGGGGTAGGGGTAGGGTACACACTCTTGGACACATCAAAAACGAGATGGAGTTTTTCGGGAGGGCCTGCGTTTGTTTATACTCGCCATGCAACGGTAGATACAGCAACACAAAAAACTGCTTTTTCTCCTGCCTTGGAAGCAAGCACACAATATAAATATAAAATCAATACAATGACAAAATTGACTTACGATTATAAGCTGACATACACAACACGTGAAGCAGGGGTTTACAAGCATCATATGGTACTTGTTTTACAAAACAGTTTACTCTCTTGGCTAGATTTTGATATTTCAGGGATTTGGGATTATGTAAAAAGTCCGACAGCTGCTAGCGATGGTGCTATACCACTTCAAAATGATTTTCAGATGATTATGGGATTTGGAGTTGCGTTTTAGTTGATAGAGAAAAAAATATCTTAAGCCAAAAGGCTTAAGATAAATTGTTACAGGCGTGATTCATAACGTCTCATCATATAAAGACGTTTTAACATCTTTTTACGAGAAGCTATTTTGAATTTCTTACGTTTTTCAGTTTCAGTTTCATGGAAACGGCGAGCACGAGCTTCTGTAACGATTAAGTTACGGTCAGTCTGCTTTTTAAAACGTCTGTAAGAAGCATCAAAATTATCGTCATGGCGTAGTACGATACCAGGCATATCACATCACCCACTTTCTTTAAAAATTTTTTCGAGTTGTAATTGTAGCGTAATGAAGCTTATAAAAAAGCTTCAATCCCCTTTTAGCAGAAGCATCTAAATCATAAGAGATATAGTTGAGGTAGTATAAAATATTTTTCGCACTTATTCCTGTCTTTTTCGAAGCTTTTTGAAGTAAGTATTGGGGGATTTTTACGGGGGATTTGAGAAACTTATGTTCTATTTGAGTGTAAAGACTTTTTTCTTTATGAAAACATAAAAGCGCAAAAACAAAAGGAACTCCATAACGCTTATGCCACTCTTGAGCCAAATCAATATGCTCTTTTCCTTCAAAGAAGTAAGACAATGCCCTATCCCCTATCATCACTTTTCCCTCTAAACCTAAAACCTTTGTTAAGGCATTGGAAGAAGCAGAGGCACTATCTTTTTCATACTCATCTTGTGGTACTAAAAGAACACTCAACACTTCTTTTTTAGCGATAATGCCTAAGCCAACATGAGGATACTTCTTCGCCGCTATGCTCGATATAAATGCTGCATCTGCTTTTCGTGCTACAAAACGAGTGTTAATCGAAGAAGGCACATTTTTATAGTACTGCATACTCATTCGCTCTTGCGAACTTCTGGTGAAGCGTTTCATAAACACATGAAAAGGTAATAAGTTGAGATACTCTATCTTGCCAAAAATCATAGTGTGATTATACAGCACTTAACTTATCTTAGATATAATTTCGTCAATTATTATAAAGGTTATACAGATGGTACGTGTTGAATTTTTAGGACCGATACAAAAAGATGCCCTTGAGTTAGAGATTACAGACTTGCGCCAACTCGCAGCAATTTTACAAGCAGATGCAAGTTTGCATGAGTGGCTCACAAACTCAGCAGTTGCACTCAATGACACACTCATCTCTTCTTTAGAGGGAACACTCAAAGATGGAGACAAAATTTCCCTCTTACCTCCTGTTTGTGGTGGTTGAAATATGCTCTACTTGTATGATGGCGCACTCAATGTGCCAAAGATTTTAGAAGATTGGTATGCACAAGAGGCACAAAGTAACTATGGTGCGTACATCCCTTTTATAGGAACAGTTCGTAGTGAAGATGGCATTGATGGGCTGAGCTTTGACATCTATGAACCCATCCTCAACTCTTGGTTTGCCTCTTGGCAAAAAAAAGCACAAGAGAAAGGGGCTATCATCAAGATGGCACACTCAAGAGGCGATGTTTTGTTACATGAGTCCTCTTATATTGCCGCTGTATTTTCACCAAAACGCAGAGTTGCCTTAGAGTTTATCGATGCATTTGTAGAAGATTTTAAAGCCTCCGCCCCTATCTGGAAATATGACTTAAAAGATGGAAAGCGCCGCTATGCACTTGAGCGTTCTACTGCTATCAAAGGCAGTGGATTACTTGCAAACTAAAGGATAAGATGTGGATTTTATATCGTATGAAACGAGTCAAAATATGTTGGATTTACTAGATGTAAATTCGAGTAGATACGAAAGAGTTGCCCTCAATGCTTCTCTTGGTCGTGTTTTATTTGAGGACATTGTCGCAGAGTTTAACGACCCGCAGTTTCCAACTGCTTCTATGGATGGTTATGCGGTTAAACATACTGATTTAGCCAAAAAAGAGCTAACTGTCTTAGGAGACAATCCTGCTGGACATGATGAAACTCGTCTCCTGCAAGAGGGAGAGTGTATCAAAACATTTACAGGTTCTATGATGCCTAGCGGTGCAGACACCCTCATCCAAATCGAGAATGTTACTTATGCTGATGGAAAAATCACTATCGACGAACCAGTGCCTCTTGGCTTTTCCGTGCGTCCTATTGGGGAGGGTTACAAGGCAGGTCAAACACTCATCAAAAAAGGGACAAAAATCGGTTTTGCAGAGATTGGTGTCATGGCAGGACTCAATCAAGTCATGGTCAAAGTTGCTATCCGCCCTCGTGTTGCCGTCATTGCCACAGGGAGTGAGATTTTAGACCTTGGTGAAAATAGTGACAATCCTGCACAAATCCGTAGTTCAAATAATTACACCTTAGCAGCCCTTTTTGAACAAGCTGGAGCAGAGGTTATCCAACTCGGTACAGCCCCTGACAATCGTGATGCCATCATGCATACCTTTGAAAATGCCTTAGCAAATGCAGACATCTTGGTAAGTACAGGAGGTGTGAGTGTCGGGGATTATGACTTTGTCAAAGATATCGTTCCACGTTTGGGTGCAGAAGTCGTTTACAAAGGAGTCGGTATCAAACCTGGGCGTCATCTTTTAGTCGCACAAATGCAGAGTAAGTTTATCTTGGCACTCCCAGGATTTGCCTACTCCTCAACAGTCACAGCCATCTTGTATGCCCTCCCCCTCATTGCTAAAATGCTTGGGAAAGCAAGACCCTTTAAACAAGTTGCCGCAAAACTGCAAGAGGACTTTAAAAAGCGGAGCCGTTTTACAGAGTTTACTGCTTGTAATGTTGTCGTTGAAGATGGTGAGTACTTTGTAAACTTTCAAGATAAAATCATCGGAAGTTCAGCCATTCTTACCAATATGCTTCACAAAAGCGCCCTCATGGTCGCAGGAGAGGAAGATAAATTTTTAGAAGCAGGGACTTTTGTCAATGTTATCTTGCTAGAGGATTTTTAATGCAAGCTTTTTCCATTTCACCTACGACACAAACAGTAAAAACACTCGACATAGAGATGAAAGCCAACACAACCTATAGTTTTTTTAACTCTATTTTAATTGATGAGATTGTGACGCTACAAAAACATCTCATTTTCACCGATGCCAATGCCTTGAGTGAAAAAAAACAAGCCTATTTTTTAGGGGAACAACTCCTTTTAGGCGATGCCCTTATCATCGGACAAAATGGACTTGAAGAGAGCGATGTAAGCATCCCACAAGAGACACTAAAAGAACTCATCAACTATGAGGTTCCTCCCTTTTATACGGAGGTTTTAGCATTACTCTCTGGCACAGATATTAATCTCTACAGAAACTTTACACTCTCGCACGACAATGAAAAAATCGCCCTCAATCCTGAATGGGTTTTATACACTTTTAACATTGCTGATGTAAGAACACAAGAGTATTTTATAAACCAACTCAAAAAAGCCATAGAAGAAAAATCCGATATATCAAGTCACTTACAAAACATGGCACAACTCGCGTTAAATGCCTCAAGGAGCTAACTATGGCAGTCTCTATTGAACATGCACTTGAACTCATTTACACCAACACAAAACCAAAGTCCATCAACATCATTCCCATTGAAGAAGCATTAGGTTCTATTCTCGCAGAAAATATCACAGCGACACATAATCTCCCCCCTTACGATAACTCCGCAATGGATGGCTATGCTGTAAAAGTTGCCGATGCTGGAAAAGATGTGAGTGTAAAACATACCATTTTTGCAGGCGATAACTCACATGAAATTCTCGAAGATATGCAAGCTATCAAAATCATGACAGGCGCTCGTATCCCTATGGGGACACAGTGTATTGTCCCTATCGAAGAGACTTCACCCTCGCCAACAGGTGTGACACTCCCCCAAAACCTTACCCTCTCTAAACACATTAGACTTAGTGGTGAAGACATCAAAAAAGGGCAGATTCTTTTACATCGTGGTGATAAGATTGATGCCCATCAGATTACATTACTAGCTTCCCAAGGGATAAGTCATATTAAGGTTCATAAAAAACCACGGGTTGCACTCTTTGCTTCTGGAAATGAACTCAAAATGCACTTTGAACAAGTCACCGAGTATCAACTTTACAACACAAACACCCCTACCCTTTTAGCCCGTGCCAAAGAGTTAGGCTGTGAGGTAGAGTTTATCGGTACAGCACAAGATACCATGATTGACATCAAAGCCCATATACAAAGTGCTTTAGAGTGTGACCTTGTCATCACTTCAGGGGGTGTGAGTGTCGGCGATGCTGATTTTACCAAAGAAGCTTTTGGAGACTTTGGTTATGAGATACTGTTTGACAAGGTAAACATCAAACCTGGGAAACCAACAACTTTTGGGAAAGTTGGAGAAACTGTAGTTTTAAATCTCCCTGGAAATCCTCTCGCAGCTGCTATCAACTTTGAACTCTTTGGGCAGAGTATCATCCATGCCATGAGTGGTACAAAAGCAAAATTCATCCGCCCTATTCAAGCGAAAATGAAACATGAATACAAACTTCGAGCAGGTCGTCGCTCCATAGTTCCAGGGGTTTACGATGGAGAGTATTTTGTAGTATGTGAACACTTTGCACCAGGAATGATTTCCCCCCTTGCCTATGCAAATGCCTACATTATGATAGACGAAGAGTGTAGTATTTTAAATGCAGAAGCAAGTGTCAAAATCATATCTACAAAGTTTAATTTTACTTCGAGTCATTTTGTAAGTTTGGTTAGTGACTAAGAGGGTGTTATAATCAAAGTTGAAATTTTGGACTCAATATGATTGGCTAGTTTGCCTTGTTATCCTGCTTGTCTATCTACAAGTCTACCACTAATAAATTTATGAAGTACACTTGACATAAGTGTTTGATAAGGCAGACCTTCTTCTATTGCATATGTTTTAATATCCTCTAAATCTTTAGATGACATACGAAGATTAACTCTTTTATCTTTTTTAAGTGTATTTCTTGCAATCACTTGATGTGAAGCTATCTCATCTTTTAGATTTTCTACAGAGTTCCATTCATTAGATTCCAGTGAATCTAAAAGTTCCATCTCTTCATCTTCTAAAGTAAACTTTTTCATTTTGATGCTCCTAGATATTGTTTTGTTAATTTACGACTTGGAATGATAGTTTTTAAAAATCTTTGATGAGCAAATTTTTCTTTGTTTGGATGATTGACTATATCGAGTAAATCACCACTTTCAATATGTTTAAATAGGAAGACAACTAAACACTTAGTGGATTTACAAAAGATTCATTGCGTTTTATTTTTTCAAAAAGTTCTTTATCGTTCCAATCATTTCTCACTTCCTCGGAAAAAATAATCTCGTCTAGCGGAATCACTCCCATATTTACCGAGTAGGCATCCTCTTTAAAGGCTTGTGCATACCCTGTGGCAGTTTCATGTACGATGACGGAGTGTAGTTTTACCTCTTTTTCACCATTGACGGTGGAAGTGAGTTGGAGGAGTCGGTCTATCATCACATATATGACTCGAGAGAACTGTTCTGCAGAGGGAGAGACAGGGAGTTCTACCCATCTATCTGAGTGGGCTTTCATATCTGCGACATATTTTTCACCATCACCACTCCAAAGAGTAATGGCATGGTCAAAACTCTCCACAAGCGCTTTCATATTTTGTTTCATGAGTCCAAAATCATAGACCATCTGCCCATTATCTAAAAAATTTGATTCAAAAAGTAGTTCAATTTTATAAGAGTGTCCATGCAAAGAACTACGGCATTTTACAGAAGAACAACCGCGGACTATATGTGCATTTTCAAACTTAAACTCTTTTCGTATAATCATCTAAACTCCTTTATTTGCATCCCAAATACGAATATGTAATCTATCGCTAAAGTTATACCCTTTTGCCTTACAAAACTCTATGAGAGGCTCAGTATTGGCTTCAATTTGTGCTTTTGTACCCCCTAAAGGCATACAATAAACTTTTGTTTTTGGAGAGTGCAGGCATATCTCATCAATCTCCGCTTCAAGTCCTAAACCAATAGAATCTGCATCAATACTAAATTTAAAAAAAGCATCTTTCGCTTGTGAAGCAATAGTATAAATCACACCGCCACGGATACGTTTACTTAAAGGTTCTAGTGAATTTGAGAGTTTCACAGAGAGTGCAAAAATACACTCTTTATAAATGGGGTACTTTTCAAAATCAACACCCAAAGAGCCATTGGTCTCAAAAGTAATCTGATGCCCACGAGAGTGCAACTCTTCTAAAAATGCAACAAAAACTGCATCATTCGCATAGATGAGTGGTTCACCACCTGTGAGAACTATATCTACACCCTCGGGTAGCTCATAAAGGGCTAAAACATTTAAAAGTTCTTCACTTTTTATGATGGGTATCCACGAGTGTGAAAAATGCTCTTTGTTTACAGCATAAACCGTATCACAGCCTATAACTTCTGTGCCATCTTCTGCTTTTTCAGTACAAGCGAAACCTTCACAACGCATATTGCACCCGCCAAAGCGAAAAAAGAGTGAAGGTGTCCCTGTGCGTTTTCCTTCACCTTGAATAGAGTAAAAATGTTCTACCAAATAAAGCAATTATTTACCCGCCTGTCTCATAAAAAGCACGAGAAGAGATTTCTCCATCCTCTCCGCCCCAACGATTTTTTTCAGGTTTAGTGCGCACAACCTCTTTTAAAACAAGTGCTGCTGTTTTAATATCACCGCGTTTGACAGACTCTGCAATGCTCATCGCCTCATCAAAGTACAAACAAGGGATAAGATGTCCTTCTGCAGTTAAACGTATACGGTTACACTGCTTACAAAAGTCATCCTCATACGGCTCAATAATCCCAAATCTATACCCATCATCCATCACATAATAATGCGAAGGCGAAGAGCCATCAAAACCCTCATCGGTAAAATTATATTTTTGTGAAAGGACGGCTAAAAGCTCTTGCGATTTCACACCAGCAATGCCCTCTTTTGCAAATTTATTTTCCATATATTCTATAAAACGAATACTCATATCTCGTGCTTTGCAGTACTCAAGAACCTCAATAATCTCATCAAAATTGACTGTTTTCATCGGTACCATGTTGACTTTGACCTTGAGTCCAACTCTGCGAGCTTCTTCGACACCTTCTAAAACATTTTTTAAAACATCTTTTCCTGCAATCTCTTTTGCAACAGAAGGAATGAGGGTATCTATGCTAACATTAATGCGTTTGAGTCCTGCATCTTTGAGCCTTTGTGCGGTGCCTTTGAGTAAAAAAGCATTTGTAGTCATCGCAAGGTCAATGGAGGGTTCATAATCATAAATCATCTTGATAAATTTATCTAAGTCTTCGCGCAAAAGAGGTTCTCCACCCGTGATACGGATTTTTTTAATCCCCTCATCAATCGCGACTTTCATAAACTCAAAAAGTTCTTCAAAGGAGAGAAGATTCTCTTTTGGTACCCAAGAAAAAGGTTTCTCAGGCATACAGTATTGGCATCGAAAGTTACAGCGTTCTGTCACTGAAACTCGCAAATAATCAACAACTCTATCATAGCTGTCTATAAGCATTGCACTCTCCTGCATAGTTTTTTCGTATTATACAGCTTTAATCTTTAGCTGCAATTACTATCGTCCCTGCAATTAAATCATGTAAGCTTCGTTTATCTTTTCTAAAAAAAGGCACAAACAAACCAAACAAAAGTGTCGCCGAGAACAAAAACCCAACAAAACGCAGCCATGCTTGAAAATAGCCTATATTCTCATGGCTATGGACATCTACAACTTTTATAAGGTAGGCTTTTTTCCCTGGTGTTTGTGCAAATTTATAGAGTAAAATAGTATAAATCAAGCCATATGTAAACACGCCAAAAAAGGGTGCCCAATTTGAAGCTTGAAAAGCATCTTTCCCATCTAAAATCACATAAGTAATCACATATAAGATAGGCATATAAATCATAAACATATCAGTGATAAATGCTTTGATTCTATCAGGAATATTTGCATACAATATTTTATCTATTTGTGCTTGCTTTTTTGGTCTTTTTTGCTGTTGTTTTAATTTTCTAAATCTCATTATTTAATTTTAACAAAATAAACTTAAATAATTCTATTTTATGCTATCATAACGGATGTCTTTTACTCCTGTCGTTCGTAACTCTGTGTCCATTGTTAAAAGTTTGCTTGAATTTGCTAAAGATAGAAAAGTAGATGTTAAAAGTTTAGATTTTGAACTCATTTCGTTTCAAACACTGATGAAACGAGAGAAAGATTTTGAATTTGTACTTGTTGAAGAGTCAAAAACAATCACAAAAGAAGAGTATCTTGAGGCAACAACTATACTTCGTCAAGAGTATAGTATCAAGATAAAACCACTCAAAAAAACTTCTAAAATCAGGCTAACACTTGCGAGTAATAAGCTCAAAACAAAAGCCATTGCGACACTCCACAAAGGAAGTATCTTGCAAAAAGGGCTGACACTTCAAGCCTTTAAGTACTTCATATGGGAGAAAAAACTCAAAGCAGGACTTTTTATAGATATTTTTGAACCAAATCTTGATGCCCAGCTCCATAAAATCTTAAAACTTGTTCCCCCTGACAAACCTTTGAGTAGAGATGTTAAATTTAGCGTTGCGCTTGGTATAGAACCAACTCCTCCTGTCGATGCCCATGTCATCAAACTCTATGAACAAAAAAATGAAGAGAGTGAAAGTATTGTCGATTGTGTTGATGCAAACGAACTTATCTTATGTTATAAAAAAGAGAAAAAGGGAGTTGATGGTCGTGCCTGCAATGGAAGATTTCTACAAATGCGCGATCCAATAGTCAAAAATATGCTTCCTGTCTGTGATGCAACAATCGAAGTCAAAGAGGGTGAAGAGAGTTTCGAGTACTTTGCAAAAGAAGATGGTTATGTACGCTATGAAGGTGGAAATGTAGGGATATCAAAAACATTAAAACTCAACAATGCCGATTTTCGTTCCACTGCCCATATTGATGGAGGAGAGAGTTCAAAAGAGATTTCAGTCGAGATTGCACATACCAAATCACATAGCGAAGATGGGATAGGGAGTGGTGTGACTATTGATGTCAAAGAACTCAAAAGTAGCGGTTCAGTAGGCTCAAATGTTAATATCTCCGCACAAGAACTCAATATCGATGCGCAAACCCACAAAAAATCAAAAATTGAAGTAGAAAATAGCGCAAATATAAAACTCCATCGAGGAGATTTAACCGCCAAAGATGCTGAGATTGATGTGCTTGAGAGTGGGAAAATTACCGCTCATAACTCTATTCACATCAAAAAAATGCTTGGCGGTGAGGCTATCGCTCCTGTTGTCAAGGTTGATGAACTCCTCTCAAACAGTATGATTATTGCTTCAGAACGCATTGAGATTCAAGCACTCAATGGAACAAACAACACCCTCATCATTAATCCTGACAAGATAGAAAGTTATCATAAAGATTTAGCAAAATTACAAGCCGAACACAAAAGTAAAAACAAAGATTTTCAAGTAGAAAAACTCCACCTTGATGAAAAGCTCGTACAACATAACGAACAAATTGATAGAATTAAGACCTTTCAAAAACGCATTATATCTGCACAAAGAGCAGGAAAAACACCGATGAAACAAGATATGATTCGTATCAAAGAGTATAAACGCAAGACACTTGCACTTCAAGAAGAGCAAAAAGTACTTGAGCAAAAAGAAAATGACCTCAATACACTTGCAGAAGAGATTGACAAAATGTGCAACAAAGATTTACATGCGAAGGTTATTTCGCATACAAGTTATGATGGACAAAGTAAGGTTATCTTTGTAGATATGAAAACGAAAGAGGAGATTTTACACATCCCTGAGGGGAAAATCGAGACAATCTCACTCACACTCAATAGCGAAAATGAGAAAGTAATTAAACTCGATTAGCAAATCACGACTGATTTTATCTCTGTCATCTCTTCGATGGCAAAACGTGGTCCTTCTCGCCCTACTCCTGAGAGTTTGACACCCCCATAAGGTTGTATATCAAAACGCAAGGTTGGCATATCGTTTATGACGATTCCCCCTGCATCAAGCTCACTTATAGCTTTTTGTGTCATCTTTAAATCGTTTGTAAAAATTGAGAACTGTAAACCATAAGGAGAGTTGTTCATCTTTATGATAGCTTCATCAAAATTTTCTACTTTGACTAAACTCACTATCGGAGCAAAAACCTCTTCACAGACTATCGCCATCTCATCTGTGACATCTGCCATCACACAAGGGTGAAACATTCTTCCTTCACGATGTGGAGGAAACAGTGGTCTTGCACCCTCCTCTATGGCTGATTCGACCCAGTGCATCGCTCTATCTGCAGACTCCATATCAATCAATGGTCCCATAAAGGTATCACTCTCATAAGGAGAACCGACGACAAGTTTTTGACTCTCCTCTGCCATTAACTGTGCAAACTCATCATATACTGTAGCATCGACATAAATACGTTGTAAGGAGATACAGACCTGCCCAGAATTTACAAATGCCCCTAAAGCACACCTTGAAGCCGCTAGTTGCAAATCAGCACTCTTTTCAACAAAGGTCGCAGCATTTCCACCAAGCTCCAAACTCACTTTTTTAATACCTGCATTTTGTGTGATGATTTTCCCCACAGGAACACTTCCCGTAAAACTAATCACACGCGCAATATCACTTCTTATCAAAGCCGACCCCACTTCTGCATCCCCATACACAACACTTAAAGCATCTTCTATGGCAAACTCACTCTCCACAAACAGCTTTGCAAATTTATAGGCTGTCAATGGTGCTTCGGGTGTGGGTTTGAGGACTACTGCATTTCCTGCAACTAAAGCGGGTGCGAGTTTATGGGCGACAAGATTAAGAGGAAAGTTAAAAGGTGTAATAGCAACTACAACTCCAGCTGCTTCACGAGAAAAAAAGGCTGTTGTTTTTTTCCCTGAACCCATAGCATCTGTGTTGATTGTTTCACCGTGCATTGTTCGCATCGTCTCAGCAGCGAGAGTCACAGTCTCAATACATCGTTCTACTTCTACTCGAGCAAAAGCGATAGGTTTTCCTACTTCATCGGTAATTGTTTTCGCTAAATCTTCTTTGTTTTGTCGAAGTTTTGCAGCAACATCTAAGAGCCATGAACAGCGTTGTGCAAGTGGTGAAGTTTTCGTTTTCAAAGTAGCATTTTGAGCAATTTTAAGTGCTTTTAATGCATCATCTTGCGTACAGATAGGAGCAGTAGAGACAACTTCTCCATGATAAGGCGAACATCTCTCACTAAGATACTCTTTTGTGGCTTCTTGTGAACCAAAAAATATATTTGCTTGCATGCAGTTTCCTTTTTAAGTAAATTATACCGTAATATTTTCAACCATTTCTATCCCATTAGGAGTGACAATCACCCCATCAAGACAATAGTCCCCATAAAAAGCATTTTTCTTCATATAAATATCTGCTGTTTTAATGATTTTTGCAAGTTTCCTCGGCGTAATATTTTGAACAGCAAGCTCAAAATCTGCTCCACTCTTTACCTCTATAAAATGTAGCACATCCTCTTTAGTTACAATAATATCTATTTCACCAAATCGAGAGTAAAAGTTTTGCTCTATAACATCAAAACCCTCACTTTCCAAAAAATCCACAGCTTTTTTTTCTGCTATATTTCCTTTTGCTCTACTCATTTTTTTATCCCAATATCTTGTTCAAACCCTAAAGTTAAATCAAAGAATAATACATCAAGATGCAACTCATTTTGTATGTAACTACACCTCTCTAAATGAACATTACAACTCTTTGGATAAATCAGATACAGTTGCTTTGTATTTTCATATTTTGTTCCATAAGCATAAAGTTGGTACATATCAGACTGGCTAATATTTTTATAGGAGTCAATATTTTTATACTTCGTATCTGCTATTCTCTCTTGTGCTGTTCCTTTGTTTATAACAAAATCAGGACGGAGGGCAAACTTATTTGGCATTGCAACAAGATACTTTCCCTTATCTTGGTTCTTTACCTCAAAACCTTTTTTCTTGAGATAAACTCCTACGTAAGACTCAAAAAGTAAATTCATATCAAAAAGAAGTGCAAATGCCATATCTTTTCCACGATAAGGAGAAAAAGAATTCTCTAAAAGAAAGGTTTTTGAGTAGATAAGTACCTGTTCATACACTCTCATCTGCCTATCTATCCTGACTTTTGAAAAATCTGTTTTTATATCGTAACTGCATTTAACATCATCAAAGATAAAGAGAAACTCTCTTATAAGTTGCTGATTTTTCGTAAATTTAGATTTTTTATAAAGAAATTCTAGTGTAGTTTTTATGAGTCTATTTTCTACTCTATCGTTCAAAAACTCTTCATATTCTACAAAAAATCTCTCTTTATGAATGGCATTGTGTTTTATCTGCTCACTCATTTTAAGTTTACCCTTTAAGAAGTGTAGATTTTTTTCCTTTGAAACATACTCACTCTTTATGCCTTTTCTTACAAGAGTTGCAAGTTCTTCTAAAAACATAGATATAAAAATCTCTAAAAGTGGCATTTTTGATGATTTTAATTCTGCTTTGTGAAAGTTTTTGAAAGGAGATTTTTTCAATGTTCGTAACATCTTTAGTAAAATGTTTTTTGACTCCTCAACAGAAGTAATCTTTTTTATCTTTGGAAGTATCTCTATTGTTATGCCATTTTTTGTTTGTAGCAGCCCAACATAGTTTTGTGCTTGGAGAACCTTACCAAAGCCTTTTTTTGTTGTGAGTTTGAGGTAATTAGCTGTTTCTTCATTTTGCAAGACAAAATTTTCAAGTTGAGTAAATGTCGTTGTATCTATATAGTTTTTTTGTGTAGTATCTTTTGTCTGTAAGAAATCATATTCTTTAAGAACTATCTGTTTTGCCACTTAAAAATCTCTAGTATCAATATTTTTTCTTCTTCAATTTTATATATTATTGTATAAGCACTATAGATTAAGTCTCTATATCTTTCATCGTCAAAATAATATGATTTTCTACACATTTGTGGATTATCTTTGAGAAGCATAAGCATCTCATTTAACTCTTTTTCAAACTTCACAGCAGGAGTCTTTTTATCTTTTGAAATATATTTGAGAATCTTTAACAAACCAAAAATATATTTTGGCTTTTTTTCAATCATCATCTATCAACACCCAACTCTTCTTTAAAAAATGTCTTCATCATTTTCTCGTACTCTGCTTCTCCTATTCCTTCTTGCTGTTCTGCTGCATAAACTCTGGCACGAACTTCAGCAACACTACTCACAACGACTTCACTAGGATAAGTATCTTCCACAGGTTCAATAGTCACACTCCCCTTTGGCAATATCTCTAAAAGTCCCATGAATCGGCTATAAATACTATCTTCAATAGTTAGTTTAATCGCTTGCATATTCCTTCTCCATCTCTTTTATCTCAAATTTTATCATAAATTTTTCTATATGACTCTTTAGTAAAATCCTTAGCTACACTATACACAGATTTCTCATCTTCAATATATTCATCATCCATATCAATATCAAATATTTGTGTTGCTTTACTTTTGTCTTTTTCGATAAATCCATCATTTAAAACAAGTTTTATTTTTTCCCAATCATCATAAAAGTACTCTTGAAGTAAGGGAATAATTTTGTTTTTCATTACAGCATTTAAGTCATACAAAGAGGAATACTCATCTAATTCCATAAAATAAGCATGACCAATAGTATGGTCTCTATCGTAAAGATACTCCACTCTTGCATTTATCTTTTGAAGTAATGCCTTTAAGTTCACACCCGCAACTTCAAAATCTAAAAGTTCTGCATTTGGCATCATTTCTACAAATTCAAAACGCCGTCTTAATGCTGTATCCATAAGCGCAATACTTCTGTCGGCTGTATTCATTGTGCCTATGATGTAAAGATTTAAAGGTACTCCAAACATATCATTTGAGTATGGTAAACACAGTTGTATCTCTTCCTCTGCACCTATACGTTTGGAGGGTTCTATGAGAGTTATGAGCTCTCCAAAGATTTTTGAGATATTGCCTCTGTTTATTTCGTCTATTATTAGGATATAGTTTTTTACTTTAGTATTTTTCTCTATCTTAATCTCTCTACCTTGTAAAATATCTGGTAAAATAATATTTACATAAGAGTCATAATATGGTGGTTTACCCTCTGCTATAGTTCTTTTAAGTAAGTCACATGAGAGTGAAATATAAGTAGTATTGGCTTTAACTACCAAAGAGTTAGAATTTTTAAATACTTTAAATTCATTACCTCTTTTTGTTTTATATACCGTACCTATTGCATCTTCATCATTAAAGAAATCAAACTTTCTTACATATTCACTGTATAAATTATCAAACTCATTAGTATTACTAAAATCTAAATCATCACTACTTGCTTTTACGCTCAACTTCTTAAAAATCCCACCCTCAACATTATAAGAGATATTCCCATCAACACTATTTGCCTTTATCCCCTCAACAAACTCCTCATACCCATAAGATTGATGAAAAGTAACAAACTCTATCTGCCCCGCACTACTAAGCTCTTCAAATCTAGCCTTAGCTTTAGCTCTATCTTGAGATACTTCTCCATCCATTATCTCTAATGCTCTGTTAATTGTATTGTATGTTTTTCCCGTGCCTGGAGGTCCGTAGAGTATTTGGTTTAGTTGGCTATTTTGGCTGTTATTATCTTTTTTTTGAGAACTTTCTTTTGATGATGCAACGATAAAAGATAACTCTTTATTTTTAAATTCATCTAACAATATACCTTTCTCTTGAAAGAAAAAAAGTAGTTGTTTTCCATGATAAGCTGATGCACTCATACCATGTATGAGATGGTTCCCACCAAATTGGGAACAAACTCTTAAAGTTTTCCCTTGAACTAGATAATCATTTTTATAATAACGATTAAAAATCCCTCTATCTCTTATCTCATCATACTCTAATAAAAGGCTATATCTACTCAAAAGACCAAAAGTATTACTACAATATGAAGTACTTTGTAAATCTATAAAACACTGATAATCATTTTTACATAATTCTATAATATTATCAATATGACGACGTAAAAACTCACCTACTTTAATTTCTACCATCTCCATTCCCCTTTAATATCTTACAAATTATTTTCTTAAAATATATATCAACAGTTTATAACTTCAACCTGAATAGACTTAAATGCAGCCGTTAAAATGAGTTCATCACTCTTATCTCCAAAAATGTTGTTGAGTTTTGTATCGGCATAGTGAAAAGTGGCATAGAGTGTTTTTGGTTTCACTTTATCTGTAAATTTTATCTTTATTGGATTTGTTTGTCCATACTCTGTTTTTAAAATGACTTTTTCACTTGTAAAATCTGCTGCATCTTCTTCATGGACAAGTAAAATATCTTCAGCATAACGTTTATTCAAACGCTCCGTGTATTTTGTTTGTGCTGAGTTGTTATAGTGTTGCAAAGCCCTACCTGTCGTGAGATGATAACCTATGAGTTGTTTGTTTGTTATCTCTTCTACCATACCACGAAGCCTATACTGGTGGTAATGAAAAGCACCCAAACCATCATCAGTTCGAAAATCGAGCTGATGTAAAATCGGGGTATCTTCTGTATGTACAGGCCATTGGAGTCCGCGTTTTCTATGTTTTTCTAAGCGATGATAGTCCGCACCTGAGAAACGTCTATAGGCTGTTTTTTGTACATCTTCCCAAACATCTTTACTTGACTCATAAGTGGAATCTCCACCCATTTTGTTATCAAGGAGTTTGAGTACTTCCCAATCATCTGGCAAGTCTGATTTGACTAAAGGCTGTGAGAGGTGCAGACGACGCATTGCATTGACATAGACTCCTGTTTTCTCATAAATTGATTTTACTCCTACTACAATATCTGCTCGCTCTGCGATGTCTGTCATAAATAACTCTTGCACAAAAATAAGCTCTAAATTTTCAAATGCTTTCGTAATTTTGTTGAGATTTGGATGGATATGTGTTAAGTCTTCACCAATGTTTAAAACCGCTTTAATACTCCCGTCTATCATTCCATCCACAAGTTGTGGTGTCATCAAACCTATCTCTTTTGGTGTCTGATAATCAGGGGCATAGTAAGGTAGCATTCCCATATCACAAACACCTTGAACGTTTGTTTGCCCCCGTAGTGGCATAAGTCCTGCTCCTGGTTTTCCAATATTACCCGTCATCAAAGCCAAATGTGTGATAGCCATAACAGCATACGAGCCATCTGTGTGTTCTGTAATCCCCAGTCCCCAAAATATCATAGACTTCTTCAAAGCATACTCACGAGCAATCTTTGGAATCATCTTCGCTAGGTACTCATACCCTTCAATCTCTTTAAAATAGTTAGGATTTGCATAAGGGTCTGCTAAGATTTTTGCTTTAAAATCTAAAAAGCCTTTCGTTCTATCTGCTAAAAAATCTTCACTATAAAGCTCTTCATCTATGATAACAAAAGCAAGCATATTGAGGACAAGTAGGTTTGCTTCATGAGGAATAATTGCTTTGTACTTTGAAAATCGGTGAAGCTTTATCTCACGAACATCAAAAGTAGCAAGATTATCATGTTTGCGTGCCATATCGAGCATACGATTGGCAATGATAGGATGGGCTTCTGTCGTATTTGAACCAAAAACAACCATAAATTCGCAGTTATAGATGTCATTATAAGGGTTTGTCGCGGCTCCCTCGCCTATGGTCATACGCATTCCCTTGAGTGATGGGGAGTGGCATACTCTTGCACAGTTATCAACATGCGGGGAGTTGAGGGTTTCACGAGTAAATTTTTGGAAGAAGAAAGCACTCTCACACGAGCTTCTTGCCCCACCTAAAGAACAGACAGATTTTCTCCCATACTCGGCTTGAATCTCTTTGAGTTTCATACTTGCCGCAGTCGTAGCACTCTCCAAATCTGTCTCGTACCAAATAGCATCTAAGTCCGTGATTTTTGCAGAGAGGGCATCTTTAATCGCTGGATTTTTTTCTAAAAAGCTTTTTTTGATACGTGGCATTTTGAGTCTCTCTTCAGAGTCCACAAAATCATAACCATATTTTCCCTTGACACAAAGGTTTCCTTGCGAAACAACACCATCTGGGTGTGCAAAAATCTTTTTGATTTTATTCTCTTTTGTATCTACATGAGCGGCTATATCACAGCCAACACCACAGTAGGCACACACACTATCAATTGTTTCTATATTTTCCATCAAGTTATCCTAAAACTATTTTTTGTAGTGTACAATTTTCTCTCTTAAAAGGGATGGAAGTAGATTTAAAAAGCGGATGATTAAGTAAAATCTAAAGGGAAAAGCATAGCACTCTTTACCTCTCTCTATCGCTCGCTTCATACGGCTCACTCCTTCTTGTGTTTGTAAAAGAAAAGGCATTGTAAACTCATTTTTATCTGTCATTTCACTTTTTATAAATCCTGGTAAAAGAGTAATCACTTTCACCCCATAGGGTTTATACTTATATCGAATCCCTTCTGCATAAGCATTGACTGCGCGTTTTGAAGCAGAGTACACTTTAGAAGTCGGCATTGAAAACAGAGAAGCTAAAGAGGAGATAAAGACTATTGTCCCTTTGCGTTTGTCTCGAAACTGTGGCAGTAAAATCTCCAAAATTGCATGGGCTGAGAGGACATTGACATCAAAAAGATTTTCAAACTGTTCTATGGTGGGAATATCTCCTTTATGCCCAAGCGAAATACCTGCATTTAAGATGACCATATCTATATCTTGTATCGTTTTGATTTTTGCTTGTAAGGTGGGAAAATCTGTCACATCAACTGTAATAATTTCTATATTTTTACAACTACTTTGGAGTTCATTTTTTAAAGAGAGAAGATTTTGCTCACGACGAGCCAGAAGAACAAGCTCATTATCTAAACTTGCATATTGACGAGCGAACTCAGCCCCTAGGCCAGAGCTTGCCCCAGTAATGAGGATTTTCATAAATCCTATACTATCCGAATCATCACAGGACGGGCATTGACAAAGTCAAGTTGTTCAAGCTCATTTATCATCGCTTGAATATCACTCTCTTTGGCTTCATGTGTCGAAATGAGTAAATTTGCACTCTCATTTTGTGATGGGCGTTGTAACATCGTCTCGATGGAGATATTGTGTGTTTCATAGATTTTTGTGAGTTTTGCTAAAACACCTGCCTTGTCTGAAACATTGACTCGTAAGTAGTATTTTGAGACAATATCGGCACTTGGTTTGAGAGTCAATTGACTTCCTTCCATAGGGCGATTAAAGCCGAGCATTGGTGTTGATTTTCCACTTCTTGCGATGTCGATGATGTTAGCAACTACAGCAGAAGCTGTTGCATCTCCACCCGCTCCAGCTCCATAGTAGAGTGTTTCACCTACTTTATCGCCAACCACAGAGATAGCATTCATCACACCATCAATTTTCGCTATCATCTCTTCTTGTTTGATGAGACACGCATGTACACGTAGTTCTACTTCATCCTCATCTTTTTTAGCAATGCCTAGTAGCTTAATCGCATAGCCAAACTCTTTGGCAAAAGCGATATCTTCACTTCGGACATTATCAATTCCCTCTATGAGAATATCTTCAGGTTTTGCATCAATTCCATAGGCAATAGAAGCTAAGATAAGCAGTTTATGCGCGGCATCAAATCCACCCACATCAAACGTAGGGTCTGCTTCTGCATAGCCTAACTCTTGTGCCTCTTGCAAGATTGTATCATAACTCACACCATTGTTTGTCATCTCTGTCATCATGTAGTTACAAGTCCCATTCATAATGCCCATGATAGACTCTATATGATTTGCTGAAAGCCCATCACGAAGTGCATTGATGATAGGGATACCTCCTGCAACACTGGCTTCATACTCAAATGCAATATCTTTTGCAATCGTTTGAAGTTCATAACGATGGTATGCAAGAAGTGCCTTGTTTGCCGTCACTACGGCTTTGCCTGCATTTAATGCACGTTTAACTACTTCAAAAGGCTCATCCACTCCGCCCATGAGTTCTACAACAATGTCTATCTCAGCATCATTTAAAATATCATCAACATTATCAGTGATAATGATATCTAAACCTCTCTCTTTGCTCAGATTTTTTACAACACCACTCTTGACAATGATGTCCACACCTGCACGAGCAGAAATCACATCTGCATTGTCTCGTAAAATCTCTGCGACACTTGTCCCTACCGTTCCAACACCAATTATTCCAACTTTAATCATCTATTTTTTACCTTCACAGTCAAACTGTTTTAAAAACTGTTTGATATTTTTTGCCGCTTGGCGGATACGATTGTCATTTTCTATCAGCGCGATACGGACATAGCCTTCACCATATGCTCCAAAACCTATCCCCGGAGCTACGGCAACACCTGCCTCGGTGAGGAGGCGTTTAGAAAACTCTAAAGAGCCTAGATGTGCTGCACACTCAGGAATCTTTGCCCATGAAAACATACTTGCTTGATTTTTGCGTATGTGCCAGCCTGCTCTATGAAATGCTTCTATCAGCACATCTTGACGGTGATCATACTTATCTGTGATATCTTGCACACACTGTTGGTCTCCATTAAGAGCGACCGTTGCAGCAACTTGAATAGGGGTAAACATCCCATAATCCAACCACGATTTTATCTTTTGCAAAGCCCCTATAAGTTTAGGATTTCCTACAAAAAAGCCAACACGCCAGCCTGCCATATTGTAAGACTTAGAGAGAGTAAAAGACTCTACTGCTACATCTTTTGCACCGGGGACAGACATGATAGAAGGTGTTTTATACCCTCCAAAAGTTATGTCACCATAAGCAATATCGGAGATAATGTAAAATCTTTTCTCTTTTGCCATAGCAACTAAACGTACATAAAATTCTGGAGTTACGGTTGCTGTTGAAGGATTGTGTGGGAAATTTACAAGAACATATTTTGGTTTTGGTGAAGACTCTTTAAAAACACGTTCTAAACTCTCAAAGAATTTATCTTCATCTACCTTATAATCTTCATCAAATTCTATCCCAAACTTAACAACATTTCCACCAGCTAAGATGAAAGAGTACTCATGGATAGGGTATGTTGGGTCTGGCACGACAGCGACATCCCCTGGATTTGTGATAGCATAGGTAAGGTGTGCATAGCCCTCTTTTGAACCCATTGTTGCCACACACTCAGTCTCAGGGTCTAAAACACAGTCATAACGGCGTTCATACCAATCAGCAATCGCTTGTAAAAGTTTGGGGATACCTCGTGAAACAGAGTAACCATGCGTTTTTGTTTTTTGTGCTGATTCTACAAGTTTCTCACGAATATGTTCAGGAGTATCTCCATCAGGATTTCCCATAGAAAAGTCTATCACATCTTTTCCCGCGCGGCGTTCTTTCATCTTTATGTCATTGACTTCTGCAAAAACATACTTTGGAAGTCTCTCAACTCTGTTGAATTTTATCTCATCAAACATTTTATAGTCCTAGCTAAATTATTATTGCTATTTTAGCTAAAAATGTTTAATCTATCTTGTACCTTTAGGGCTTAAAATCAAGCCATCTTTGACATTCTTTAAAGTATACATATCTGATATTTTTATATATTTTGCTTGTGAAGGGATATTGATTTGCAAAAGTGTCTGTTTTTTATCTTTTTGTAGCACTTCTAAAAGATGTAAAGAAGCATCATAAAAGGCGATATAAGGGTACCAATGATTTCTTCTTGTACTTTTTAAAGTAAGCACATCGATTTGTGAGCAGTCAAGCCAATGGGCATATAAAGAGTGCTTGAGTTGCACCTCTTTACCTACATGAAGATGTATTAAATTTAAAGAGGCACCACTCATATCAATCGTATATGTCCAATCATCTGTCGATTTTCTTTCTATATCAATGATAAAAGAGCCTGATTTTTTCAATTCGTTTTGTAAAATTATAGGGTCTGTTGCATACTCAGCACTTAAAGCGATATTCCATGTAAATGCGGAAGTATCCAAAGAAGAAGAAGTGGTTACATAGCGATAGTAACCAATGTTACGTAAGGTGTCACTCATAATTTTTACAAAAAAGAGCGGTGTTCCTGCTGTTTTAAAATGGAGATGTAATGCTTGAGGTTGTTTAAAAAAGAGCTTTAAAAGACCGTTGTCTTCTAAAGTTTTCACTACTTTAATAATATTGACCCTATCATTAGTATAAAAAGCAGATTTTGGTTCAAAAATTACATTGATAAAATTGATTTTTTTTGCATATACAGTTTCGCCCAGCAAAGATGCAATCTTTTGCGATAAAACATCTTCTTCAAAGGTTGCATCATCAGCAAAAGAGACGCCAATCAAGAGACAAAAAAGGAGTACATACTTTACCATAAGCGACCATTATTTAATTTTTTAAATTCTGCAATCGATAATTTTTTCAAACTCCCATTTTTATACAAGTAGCGGACACTTTGAGCAGAGGAAAAGTGTTTTGTTTTTCCATCAAGTACAATATTTATATTGCCATGTCCTGCAGAAATTAACCACTCTTTACTTGCATCTAATGTCAAGATATGTTTAATTATAGCTTGTTTTTTCTTTTTATCCGTAAGGTTGATATACCCAATCCAAACTCGAGACCTTGGTTTAATAACAAAAGAGTGTTTCTTTTGAATCACTTTTTTGGGAGCCACAATCACTGGTTTTTTCTCAACAATCGGTTTTAGCACAGGCACTTGAGGTACTACTTCTTTTACTACAGAGCTATTTACTTCTTGTGTAGTGTTGGTTTCTTTTGTAAGGTTTTCTTCAAGAGGTATAGCAACTTTTTTCACCGTGATTTTTTTCTGTGCATCAAGAATGGTATGATTAGCGAGTGGTTCTGATGTTAAATTCTCTTTTTTATACTCTACAGTTGCATAAATGGCTAAAGAAAATATCACAAGCACTATAAAAACATACAAACCTGTAAAGCTTTTTTTTCGCTCAGGAATCACAAACACTTTACTTCTCGGTGTCTCTTCCTCTTCAAAGTAGCTTATACCCCTTGCCTTGAGTGCTGATAAATCAAGATTATATTCTCTTTCCAAAATAGAAATAAATCCTACAAATTGGATTTTTGTCAATCCTTCAAAACTTGCATGAATCACACTTTGAACATAGCCTAATGCTATGTGAGTATCTTCATGTATCTTCTGAGCACCTATAATTTTGAGCTTTTTCAAATCTTTATTCACGAATGCATCCTATCCATCAAAATTCCTGCTGCTACACTGACATTGAGTGAGTCAAAATCATGTTTCATTTTTATACTGACAGGGCAATCTAGCTTTGAGACGACACGAGAGGATAGACCTTCTCCCTCACTACCTAAAACTAAAACTTTTTTCTTGTCAATGCGAGTTTCTCGTATATCTTGTCCGCTCATATCTGCACCATACGAAGTAAATCCTGACATTTTAAAGTCATTTAAGACATCATGGATGTTATTTTCAATCGCAAAAGGCATATCATACAATGCCCCAGTACTTGTACGCACGATATGCTCTAAAGGCAGTGATTTTACACCACACGCTATGATGGCATCCACACCTAAAGCATAAGCACTCCGAACAATAGCCCCGATATTGCCAATGTCTGTGAGACCAGAGAGAATGAGGACAAACTTTTTATCTAAGAAGAAATCATAAGGCTGTAAGATGATTGTATCGACTTCTGCTAGAAAACCTTGATGTGAGGCATTTTTACACATTTTTTGTGCCGCTTCATTAGGAATGCGTTTTATCTCAAAGCCCATTTTCATCAGACGCGAGTACTCTTTTTTCTCTATCTCTTTAGCAAGATAGAGTTTTTTTATCTTTTTTGGATATTTGTTGATTAAATAATAAATTGGTTGTTTTGCATATATTAACATAAAAGTATTTTATCTAAAAATTCTAAATATTTACTCTTTACTTCGTAGTTTGGCATACAATACGACACATTCATCAACAGTAGAACGATTGGGAACTCTTCTAATCGACAGATAAGAGATACTTCCATCACTATTTACCTTACGCAAAACGGTTGCATCGACCCAGTAGTATCCACCATCTTTACGAAGGTTTTTTACCGTACCATTCCAAAAACCCTTTGTTTGTATATCATCCCAAAGACCTTTAAACGCAATGCGAGGCATATCAGGGTGTCGAACTATGTTATGCGGTTTTCCAATGAGTTCCTCTATGGTGTATCCTGCAATCTCACAAAACAAATCATTTGCATAAAGAATCAAACCCTTTGCATCTGTTTCACTCAGAATATAACTTGCCTCTGGAAAATGCCACTCTTCTGATTTTGCATCTTTGTAAATACTTTGCATCTGTCACTCCAATTTTTTTATAAATAATTATAGCGATAAAAGCCTTTGATAACAAACTTTTGTATTTTCACCTGTAATTTTACTGATGAGTTTTGCTTGTACTTTTTTAGGAAGGTCTAAACCTAAAATATCTTTTTGAGTAATCGCCGAAGCACTCTGTGCTTGACTCGCTCGAATCACGACAACCCACTCACCTCTAAAGTTACCCTTTAACTCGTTCAAGGCAGCTGTAGCAGTCCCTCGAAAATATTTTTGATACTTCTTTGTAAGTTCTTTTGCCAAAAACAGTTCCCGCTCTGGTACTTCTGCTTCTATCTCTAAAAGGAGCTTTTCGAGTCTATGAGGAGATTCATAAAGTATGCTTGTAAAACCATTATGCAATGCTTGTTGTAATCCTGCACTTCTGCTACTTCCTTTATGGTCTAAAAAGCCCAAAAAGAGCATCTGTGTTTCTACGAAACCACTTGCAACAAATGCGGTCAGTACCGCATTTGCACCAGGAAGTACATCATAAGCAATCCCTTCTTTCAAACAGTATGCCACAAGCACTTGTCCAGGGTCACTTACCCCTGGCATTCCTGCATCACTTGCATAAACAACATTTTGCTCAAAAAATGAGGGTTCGAGTTTTTCAACAAAAGCCTGTTCATTATGAGAGTGCAGAGAGATAAATTCTTGATTTTCTTTAAAAAGAGTTTGGTACCGTTCTTTTAAAATGTGGATGAGTTTTTTTGTAACACGAGTGTCTTCGCAGAGTAGAGTATCGGCTTCACTCAGAGCTTCAATAGCTCGAAGTGACATATCGCCGATGTTTCCAATCGGAGTTGGAACGAGAGTAAGCAAATCTTAAAGATTACTTTTTAGCGTAACGTGCATTGAATTTTTCAATACGTCCAGCAGTATCAACCATTCTCTCAGAACCAGTAAAAAATGGATGACATTCGTTACAGATGTCAATTCTAAGTGTATCTTGAGCTGCTTTGTTCTCAAAAGTGTTTCCACATGCACAAGTTACTGTACACGTTACAAAGTTAGGGTGTAAATCTTTTTTCATTTGTTTGCCTTTTGATACACGTCGTATGTACGTATATCTATATAGTTTTTTAAATCCGTATGGGGGCAGATTTTTAGAGTTGTGATTATAACTAAAATTTCTTTAAAGTAAAATTTTACTCGATACTGCCATAACCGCACTCTCAGAACGCAGTATCATTGGGGTGTTGAGTCTAAAGACATCTTGACTTTTTAAAAACTCTTTTTCATCTTGAGAGAAGCCCCCTTCACACCCTACTAGTACTTGCTCAAAGTTACTATCTCCTTCTAAAACCATATCACTAAAATCAAACACTTTTGTCTCTGGAAACTCTTCTATAAACTGATGTACATTTTTGTATGTATCGAGTTCCATTGTATGTGTTCTGCCAGATTGTTGCATAGAAGCTTCTAAAATACGTTCAAATCGTTTAAAATCAGGCTTAAAGTTCTTCTGACTTCTCTCACAATAGATAAAGGAGATACGACTTACCCCTATTTCATTTAAACTTGGAAGCATTTTTTCAATGGACTTACTCTCGATTACGCACCAGCCAATATGTAATTTTTTTTGAGGATTGATTTCGTTTCTTTTACTCTCAATGAGATGTAGTGTCAAACTTCTCCCTTCAATACTCACGATTTCATATAGATGTAAAGTTTCGATGGAGTCTTTATTTCTCAGTTTAAGTATATCCCCTACACTATGGTGAAGAACTTTTACAAGGTATTTATGTGTTTCGCCTTTAAGGACTAGATGCTCTTTGCCTGCATTTGCATCAAAAAGGTATATCATACAAACCACATCCAAAGAGATATGAGAAGGACAAGTACTATCTCTATAGCTAAAATTTTCACCCCTAAAGTTTTATATGCGACCAAAGCCTTCGTTCGTTTTCTTTCCAAATATATTAAAATGAGAGAGATAAATATCATCACAAGATTCGCAATGGTAAAATCTAAATGCTTTGCTGCCATCATAATGACCCCAGTAAAAAGAGCCACCCCTAAAATACTCACTGTGAGAGGCAGTAAAAATATACTATGCAAGCGTCTATATTTCGGGTAGGAAGTAGCTTGTTTTATCATCACTATATTGAGAGCAAGTACCCCCAAAAAAACAACTGTGCCTAGGGAGTGGATAGAGAGTCCCATGTTGTACATTTCATTCATTATTTATACTCCATTATTAATTATATCTAAAAAATCTTCACCATATTGCTCGTATTTTTTTAGGCCAATCCCATTCACACTAAGCATAGAAGGCTTATCAAAAGGTTTCTCATCGGCAAGATGTTTGAGTGTTTTGTCACTAAAGATGATATAGGCAGGTACACCGAGTTCACTCGCAAGTTCACTGCGTTTTATGCGAAGCGTTTCAAAAAGTTCCTCATCATACGCAAACTCTTGTGCTTGTTTTACCTTTTTCTCTTTGACATTTATCTCTAAACGCGACTGTTTAATATCTACCGTTTGTAAAGATTTCAAAATCTCTATAGCATCATTTGTAAGTTCTAAAACACTAAAATCTCCAAGCATAATGATTTTCAACTCCAAAAGACGCTCAACTATCACGAACCACTCTTTTTTACTGAGATTTAATCCTATCCCATACACCGAAAGCTTATCGGCACCATTGGCTAAGATTTTATGCTCTTTAGAACCTCGCAAAACATCTATGATATAATTTTTTCCAAAACCTTGCTGTGTTTTATAAATGGTACTTAAAATCATTTGTGCTTCAGTCGTAATATCTTGGCGTTTATCATCAGAACTAAGGCAGTTATCGCACCTACTTTTACACGGTTCTAAAGTATCATCAAAGTACTCTGCAAGTTGTTTATGGAAGCAAACTTCACTTGTGGCATACTTGTAAATCTTATCTATTTTCGTATCTAAGTGTGCTTTATACTCTGTGTTTGCTATATCATTTAAAAATCTTTTATGTAGAACGATATCGCCTGCATTAAACAGAAGTAAAACCTCACTATCTTCAGCATCTCGTCCTGCTCGTCCTATCTCTTGATAGTAGTTCTCTTGTGATTTTGGCAAAGACATATGCACCACAAAACGGATATCACTCTTATCTATTCCCATCCCAAATGCAATGGTCGCTACCATAATGTCTACATTATCATTGACAAAAATTTTAAAATTTTGCTCACGTACCTGTTGGGGTAAGCCTGCATGGTATGGCAAAGCTTTGTAGCCATTTTGGTTTAAAAAAGCACTCAATTCTTCTGTCTTTTTACGCGAACTCACATAGATAATGCCACTCTCATTTGTATGTCGAGAAAGAAAGTTTTTGAGTTGTGCATGCCCATTACTCACTCTTCTTTGTGCAGAGATAAAGATGTTCTTACGAAACACTTTTCCTTTGAGTAAAAGTGGCTTTTGAAGTCGCAATTCTCGCATAATATCTTCTGTAACATTATCGGTACTTGTTGCTGTAAATGCAGCGATTGTTTTGTCGGGAAAGTTCTCTTTTAAGTTACCTAAAGCACGATAATCATCACGAAATTCATGCCCCCATTGCGAGATACAATGGGCTTCATCTATGACAAAGAAGTTAATGTTTAGGGTATGGAGAAGTTGAAGAGTAGAGCCGTTATTAAGTCTTTCAGGAGAGAGATAAAGAAACTTCACTTCAGCACGATGTAAACTCTCTATAATGGAATTTACCTCATCAAAACTCTGTGCAGAACTCAGCATCTCCGCACTAATTTGTTGTGCTTTGAGTGCTGCTACTTGGTCTTGCATCAGTGCTATAAGTGGTGAAATCACAATGGTAATACCATCCATCATCATAGTAGGGAGTTGAAAAACAAGACTCTTCCCCCCACCAGTAGGTAAAATCATCAGTAAATCTCGTCCTTCTAAGATAGCATCAACACCCTCTTCTTGAAGCTCTCGAAAGCTATTATGTCCAAAGTTATTTTTGAGAATTTTATCTTTCAAAAATTTGCACTTATTGCATCTACTTCATCCCACGAGAGGACATCTACATTCTTTTGATGCGCAATGATGTGCGAGACATAACGGGCGAACATATCTGTTTCTACATTGACTTTTGAGCCTTTTTTGTAGTTTCTAAAGAGGGTTTCTTGCATAGTATGGGGGATAATAGTAAGTCGAAAGATATTGTCTTTCACCTCATTGACCGTCAAACTCACACCATCAATCGTGATAGAGCCTTTAGGTACAACAAAAGGAATATACTTTGTATCTACGCCAACAAAAACATCATAAGAGTTTCCATTGTTTTTTATCTGGGTAATTGTGCCGATGCAATCAACATGCCCCTGCACAACATGCCCTTCAAATCGATCGCCCATTTTCATAGCAGGTTCAATATGGACTTCATTTTTGTAGTTCTCCATCGCAAGGACACTTTGACTCTCAGGGGAGAGTTCTACACTAAAACCATCATTTTCCATACTCACAACCGTTAAACAAGCTCCATTGATGGCAATACTATCGCCAATATTTGCTTTGTATTTTGCCCGTAAAGACAAACTACTTCCAGAAAAACTTTTAACAGCTGCGATTTCACGAATAAGACCTGTAAACATCTATAATCTTCTCTTTTTTATGAGATTATATCTAAATCTTTACCATAAATGTCAATGCACTTCATCTATCATAGTGTCTAGTAAAACAAAAAGCTCACTACTTGCCTGCTCCATCTCTGTAAAATCTTTGATAATTACATTTTTATTTGCAACACAACCATCTGTTCCATTCACACACTTCATAGCAGATATCACATTATTATGCACAATTGCATGGGGTCTATCTATCTCTTTATAGCTTGGAGTATTTTCAAAAATCTCTTTGCCTTTGCCTTCATACCACTGACCAAGACGACACTCATGATGACTTCCAAAGTTTGTTGTTATTTTTCCAAGATTTATAGCGGTGTATGCATTTGTTTTAAACAAGATATGGTCTATCATGATAAGATTTACAAGGATTCGACTATGAATCCCTCGAATATCTTTGTCTATAACCTCATTTGACTCCCTAAGTTCATTCATACTCTCGGCAAATGTAGCCATAAGCTCACTAAACTCTTTGACAACATCTCGCATAGATTCTGAACTTTGGCTCATTTCCATACTCTCTTGTTGCAAGACTTGCACAGTTGCTTTTATCTCACCCGTTGCTTTTTGTGTTCGCTCTGCGAGTTTTCTTACCTCATCTGCAACCACTGCAAAACCTCGTCCATGTTCTCCTGCACGTGCAGCTTCTATAGCTGCATTTAAAGCAAGAAGATTGGTTTGGTCAGATATGTCGCTAATGAGATTTATAACCTCTGTTATCTCTTTGGTTCTATCTTCAAGAGAGAGTGTTGATTGGGCATTGGAGTCTAAAAGCTCATTGAGTCCTGAAAGTTTTTCTCCCACACCTTCCGCTTCTTCTGCCCGTGCAACACTCATTTGTGTTGAATCTTTTACTTTTTGAGAAATAGCATCTAATCTTTCTGTGTTTGAACTAAAACTAGTCTGCAGAGAATGCAGTTGTTCATCATTTTTATTGACACTACTTAAAATAGCATCCAAATCAGATTTTTGCTGTGCGAGATAGCTCTCATGCATGCCATCAATACTTTTGTTTACATTCTCCCCCGCAAAAGTAAAAGCAGTGTTTAATCCTTGTGCATTAAACTTTCTAAAGTACTCATGCTCTGTTGCATAATGCACTGAAGTCCCCATCTCACGCATAAAGGTTTCCATCTGGTCAAGAAGGTTATTGACAGCATGACACATAGCACCTCCATCGCCTTGGTCAACAATACCTGTCGCACGTACTTCAAGATTGCCTTTGACAGCTTCTCTTAAAACATATATAGAGCGTTGCATACAAGCTTTCAGTCCTGCTATCGCTTTGTTAAACAATACTGCAACAACGATAATAATCCCTAACATAACCGTATCAACAACACTAAATCCATCAATAAAATACTTGAGAACATACCCAACGACAAAAAGAACAACGATTGCATAACCTAAGGCTACTAACCTAGAGAGATAAGATGAATTTATCATAACGACCTCCTTTTTTTTCGAGTAAAGTAGCAAGTATTTTCAATGAAGCATCCATACCACCCCTTTTTTCAGCATTAAGAAGTTCTTTATAAAGTGGTTTGATGACTTTTAGAGCCTGTTCACTTGGTTTTCTTCTGACAGAGTAATAAGCAACGATTTTTCCATTACTGTCATAAGAAGGGGTTACATTAGCTAAAACCCAGTAGTGATCACCATTTTTTGATTTGTTCACAACATAAGCATTTATCTCTTTACCCGCTTGTATATAATCCCACAGTTGTTTAAAAATAATCCGTGGCATATCAGGATGTCTCACAATATTGTGAGGTTTTCCAAGTATATCTGCTTCTGCATAACCAGCAAGTTTTAAAAAAAGCTCATTTCCATAAGTTATACGACCTTTTATATCCGTTTTTGAGACAATAATCTCAGACTCTAAAAATGTAAGTTCAGCCATAGCTACTCTTTATATAAAGATAATTTGATTGTGTTTAGCATAATACAACTTTTATGGTTAGATGGGGGGGGGTAATAACTCTAATGTCATAGGAAAAAGACAATTGTGTTACAATTAGCAACACGAAATGACGAATAAATAGCATATATAAACATTATTTATCCGCACATCATTCAACTAAAAAACTATCTTCCCATCTTCTTGCAGACCTTTGATAATTTCTTTGGCTTGTTCATGTCCTGCATAAGCAGCTTTACGGCAGAGGTCAAGGGCTTTATCATTGTCCATTTCACAGCCTACACCTTGGTCATATAAAAGCCCTAAGTTATAATGCCCTTGTGCTAAACCACCTTCAGAAGCACGCGAAAAACAGATAAAACATTTTTGGTCATCTTGCATAACTCCCAAACCATCTTTATAAAGCACTCCAAGGTTATTAAAGGCTTCTAAATGTCCGCGTTTTGCTGCCTCTTCATACCAAAAAGCCGCCTCAGAGTAGTTTTGTACACAGCCTAAACCGCGTTCTAACATCAAGCCCACTTCATACTGAGCAGGTGGGACTTCTCGCTCTGCTGCTTTTAGATGAAGTTCATGTGCTTTAAACTGGTCATGCTCCACCCCACCAATGCCATTTTCATATAAAATCGCTAGATTAAAAAGTGCATAGGGTTGATTTTGTTCTGCTGCTTTGGTGTAAAGCTCTAAGGTTTTTACCTCATCTACTGCACACCCTTGTCCATTCTGGTACATATACCCTAAAGAAGTTTGTGCATCGGCATTGCCCTGCTCTGCTAAGACACTAAAAAGTTTAAAAGCCGTTTCGTATTCACCATTGCCATAGGCAATATTTGCTGTTTGAAGCATTATTTTTCATTCTCCGTTCTGATTGGTTGTCTAAAGAGGGCTTTTCCACCTGCTTTAGCTTTTGTTTTCGCTTTACGAATTTTCTCTAAAAGATACTCTTTCACATGAAGATGTTCTTCACGTATTTTATGCTCATAACCGCCATCAACTATGGGGTCATACACCATAATTTGGGGGACATAATCTTTAAATAATTCTTCACTCATACTAAAACCCTTATAATATTAGGCAAATGATACTCAAAAATGCTAAAATTCGGCTAAAGAAAAAGAACAAGGTTTAAAATATGAATTATGACATAATAGTAGTTGGTGGTGGACATGCTGGTGTAGAGGCAGCTCTCTCCTCTGCTCGCATGGGTCACAAAACACTTATGATTTCCATGCTTGCTGAGAATGTAGGGGCAACTTCATGTAATCCTGCCGTTGGCGGACTCGCTAAAGGACATCTTGTCCGTGAGCTTGATGCACTCGGTGGACAGATGGGGCTTATCACTGATGAAGCGGGAATTCAATTTCGTATTTTAAACCAAACTAAAGGTCCTGCCGTTCGTGGGAGTCGCGCACAGATTGACATGGACAGATACCGTGTTATTGCTCGTAATGTTGTCCTCAACACACCAAACCTCGACCTCGCGCAAGAGATGGTACAATCCCTCATCATTGAAGATGGTGTGGTGAAGGGAGTCAAAACAGACCTTTTAAATGACTACTTCGCACAAAAAGTCATCATTACCACAGGGACATTTCTCAAAGGTATCATCCATGTGGGCGAGATTCAACAGAGTGCTGGACGCTACGGAGAACAAACAAGTATCAACCTCAGCGACTCTCTTCGTGATGATTGTAAACTTGATATGGCACGACTCAAAACGGGAACTTGTGCGAGGATTGATGCGACAAGTGTTGATTTTTCTGTGATGGAAGAGCAAGATGGTGATGTAAACCCAAGCCCTTTTAGTTTTAGAACAGACAGAGAAGCATTTGCCAAAAACAAAAAACAGCTCCCTTGTTTTATCGCCTACACCAACCAAACAACACACGATATTATAGAAGGCAACTTCTACCGTGCGCCCCTTTTTACAGGACAAATCGAAGGGAAAAGCCCGCGTTACTGTCCAAGTATAGAGGATAAAGTAAGTAAATTTGCAGACAAAGACAGACACCACCTCTTTTTAGAACCACAAACTGCCGATGCCACCGAGTACTACATCAATGGAATGAGTACCTCTATGCCTCCAGAAGTCCAACGCGATATGATTCGCTCAGTTAAGGGCATGGAAAACGCAAAGATTGTCCGTTATGGCTATGCTATAGAGTATGATTTTGTTGACCCTCGAGAACTCCGACATACCCTAGAGACTAAAAAAATCGCGGGACTCTACTTAGCAGGGCAGATTAACGGAACTACAGGTTATGAAGAAGCAGCTGCACAAGGTCTTATGGCAGGGATAAATGCAGGCTTGAGTATACAAAAAAAAGAGCCTCTCGTTTTAGGACGAGAGGAAGCATATATCGGTGTTTTGATAGATGATTTGGTCACAAAAGGGACAAGTGAGCCGTATAGAATGTTTACCTCCCGTGCGGAGTATAGACTCCTTTTACGCGAAGAGTCAGCCGATACTCGTCTTGGTGGCTATGGGCATGCTTTAGGGCTTGTAGATGATGCACTGTATGAAAAAATTCAGCTCAAAAATGAGCAGATTCGCTACGGTGCAACGCTTTTAGAAGAGACAAAATTCACTCCAAACAAAGAGTTCAATGCCCTTTTAGCTTCTATGGATGAGCAACCCTTAAAAGATGTCTCAACCGCCCAACAACTTGTTGCTCGTAAAAGTTTTGATGTGGAAAAAATGCTCAAACTTGTTCCAGAACTCGAAAAATTTACTCCCTACATTCAAGAAGAGATTTTAGTAGAGGGAAAATATGCTCGCTACATTGACAAGCAGAGTGAAGAGATACACCGCATGAAGAAGTACCTCAAAATCAAAATTCCTGAAGGTTTTGACTTTACAAGTGTAAGCGGATTAAGTAAAGAAGTACAAGAAAAACTCGCAAGTTTCACCCCTCCAACACTCCAAGCAGCGATGAACATCAGCGGAATTACCCCTGCGGCTATTGAGATTTTGCATATTTATATTAAGATGGCTGCGAAGAAAAAAGCTCTCTCTTAGTGTTGCGAAACGACAGCGATAAAACTGTTTCCATTCTTGGCTGTGGTTGGATAGGTAAAGCACTCAAAGAGGCACTTTACAAAGAGAAAGTAAATTGCTTATCACGAGATATACAAGAGAATGAAGCAAAAGGCTTTTACCTTTGTGATACATTTGTCATTGGCATTGCACCAAGAGAAAACCATCTTGAAGTCATCCAAGAGAGTCTATCAAAACTCAAAACCACAACGCAAGTAATATTTCTCAGCTCAATTTCCTTTTATAATGGCAAAAAGTTAGTTATACAAGCAGAAGAGTTACTGCAAAAACTTTGTAAAAATGCTGTTATCCTGCGTTTGGGTGGCTTAATGGGATATAATCGAATAGCGGGAAAATACACAGCAGGAAAACTTCTCCCTTACAATTCACGAACAAACTATGTCCATCGTGATGATGTAGTGGCGATTATACAAAAAGTGATTGCACTTGATGTTCAAAAAAATATTTTTGACATTGTCGCACCTCAGCAAACAACAAAGAAAAAGATTTTTTTACAAAATGCAAAACAGTTTGATTTTGAAAAAACAAATTTTTTGCCCCACTTTCAAGAGACAAAGATACTTACACCAGATAAAATTTGTAAAGAGTGTGCATATACTTTTTTACAAAAAGATGTTGAAAAATTTTGGTAAATGTGTAATAATTACATTTCACTTGCAAACTTTAAGGTGTCGATGCCATATCGTTGTCTCAACTTTTGTACTGATTTTGTGAGTGTATACATCTTCTGCTCCTCTGCAAAACCTATGAGTGATAACTCCTTTTTAGAATCTCGTGTAAAACTAGAACAGTTTATACTCAAACGAATCACTCGTAATCTTTTTTGTGTATCTGCAAAATTGAGTAAATTTTGGCAGAGTGTGTCAAACTTTTTTTCTGTAAAGATTTCAGCTAAAGAAATGTTCTTGTGTGAATTTTGATTCATTTCATAAGAGACACTGAGATGAAAAACAGTTGGAATAACATCTAGTTTCAAGATGGCATAGCTTAAATGCCGTGCTAAAACATGAACCCTGCGTTGAAGCTCATTTCTATCGTATAAGGGGTCAAATGTTCGACTTATACCTATAGACTTGCGTTTATGGGTTGTTATGATGGGAGCATCACTTAAACCACTCACTCTTTTATACAGTTCTTTTGCATAAGGACCCCAAGACTCAACTGTTCCTCGTCTAGCCCGTAAATCACCAAGTGTCTGTATATGAACAGATGCAAGTTTATTCTTCATACTTTTACCAATCCCTGCAAAGTTACCGACTTCAATGGGATTTACGAAAGTATCAAAGTTATGTTCTTCGATGATTTTACACCCAAAAGGTTTGGCATAGGTTGTGGCTAGTTTAGCGATATAGCGAGTTTTTGCAGCACCTATAGAAACAGGAAGTTGTAAAGTGTTTTTTATCTCATGGCGCAGGGTATCTATAAACATAGGGATGTCTTTGTCTTCTACCCAACCAGATAAATCTGCATAAAACTCATCTATACTCGCTTGTTCAACAAGAGGAATCTTAGAACATAGAAATTCATGTAATTTATGCGAAAGTTCTTGGTACAATGACATGTTTGGAGCTTTTATAATAAGCTCAGGACAAAGAAGTAAGGCTTCACGAATACTCATGGCAGTTTTAATTCCAAAAGCACGTGCTTCATAACTCGAGGTGGTAAGAATACCCCTGATTTTTCCATTTTCATCTTTAAAACCATCTATGTCATCTTTGGGCTCGTAAGCCTTATAAAAAGTAGGCACAAAAGAGCCAGAGTTTTCAAAGTTAACTGTTTGATTTTTCGCCTCTTTAGAAAAAATCTTTGTATCACTCCTCCCACCAATAGCTATAGGTTTATGTTCAAGTTCAGGAGAAACAATTCTAGCAGCACTTGCAAAAAAGCAATCAATGTCAATATGGATTTTCAATTTATAAAGTCCTATTATATATCTTATGTTACAAAAATATTATAAGGTAAAAAATTGGATAAATTCTATTTTATGGCAGGTTGTCATACTTTTTATATTTATAAAAGTATTCATCTAGACTAAAGCTAACTCTTCATCTATTTTAGAGTTCTTTATTTGCCATATTAATAAACTCTTGTGCACTCACCTTACCATCTTTATTCTCGTCAGCTCGGTTAAAATCCCATTGTAGATACTTCTTTTTAGTCATCCCTTTTGCTTTTGCTTCGTGCATTACGTCTTCCTCACTTCCTGTCTTTAAGTACTCTTGAAAATCTACATATCCATCGTGGTTTGTATCTATGTCTTGATGAGAAGCTCGCAGCATAGAGTTTGGAATTAATGAAGAACAGCCATGAAAGGTCACTACAAAAGAGAGTAGTAAAAGTGATTTTTTATCTATTTTTTTCATGATTTATCCTTAAAATTTGTAAGATGCACCAACGATAAAGTTATCTTGAGCAATTGCAGATGTTTTATCTGTTGTTTGATTATCAAAAGCATCGAAACCTGTATAAATACGTGCATACCCCGCTTGAAAGTCTATATGTTCGTTGAGGCAATAATGTATGCCAACACCAAAATTAGCTTCTCCAACCTCTGCATTATCTAGAGCTTTAATGCTACTACTCTTTGCCTCTCCTCCTCCTATCCCGATAAGTGCATAGGGAGTTAATTTTTTTGTAGAAAGAGAAGAAAATGCCCATTCATAGTTTATTCCAAAAGTCTTTGTTACAATATCTCCAACATTGGTATCAAAATTATTATATCGGTAGTAGAGTTCAACTCGATTATTTTTAAAATGTTGATACCCAATTTTAATATTGGCATGCGAACCCTCAACTCTGTTGTAAGTTCTTGTTGTTGCATCTTTATTTGTAAGGGTAAAAGAGTCATCTCCTAAAAGAATCAGATTGGCTTCTGCACCGACATAAAACCCATCACTATTTGCATAACTTGCACCTGTTAAAAGGGATAATAAAATTACACCTTGTAAAATTGAATGTTTTCTCATTTGAGTTCCTTTAAGTATGAATATTGTCATTGTAAAATAAAATAGTGTGAGGAAAATGTGAAGCTAGTATATTTAGAAAGTTTGACTAAAATACATTATGGAAAATAATTATACCAACCTAACTATCCTCTATGTTGATGATGACGATGTTATTCGCAACAATGCTGTAGAGTACTTAGTCCATGAGGTAAAAGAAGTCTTTTCTGCTAAAAATGGATTAGAAGCTCTTGAAGTTTATGAAGCTAAAAAACCAGACATAATAATTACTGACATTAAAATGCCAAAACTCAATGGCTTAGAGATGGCAAAACACATCCGAAAAAAAGATAAGCAAATTCCTATCATAGTAGTCACAGCTTTTATTGATACTTCATATCTTCTTCAAGCGGTAGAATTACAGCTTATTAAATACATTATTAAACCTATTCGTTCCAAAACACTTAAAGATGCCCTCAATCTTGTCTTAGAACATCTCAATACAAACAGTACTCTTTCTCTTGGTGAGAATATTTTTTATGACAAACTAAACAAAACACTACTTGTTCATAATACATTTGTCAAACTCACAAACAAAGAACTTCAGCTTCTGGATTTATTAGCAAAATATCATCATAGAGTAGTAACTTATGATGAAATTGCAAATACTATTTGGTATGATGATGTCATGAGTAAAGATGCTCTAAGAGCATTAATTAGAACCCTTCGCATAAAGATTCAAAAAGAATTTCTAGAGAATGTTTCTGGATTTGGTTATAGATTAAAAGTAAAGTAATATTTTTTTCACATTATTTTGAGATAAAATGAGATTATGAAAAAAATTATATCTCTTTTAGCTCTCTTGATTATGCCTCTTTTTGCACAAGAGGCTTCTTTTGTTATCAAATATTACTCTGCGGATGAGAACATAAGTATTGAGAAGATTGCACAATGGAGTTCCCAATTTGAAATTCAAGATAGTGAATTTCAAGAAGAGGTTCAATTTGAAATTTTACTTAACAGCGAAGATATAGAAACCTTAAAGCAAAATACAAATCATAAATTTAATTGGATTATGATAGAGTTTGATGAAAATCTATCACAAGGAAATTATTGGGTAGAGTATAAAGCATTTGAATTTACAAAAAGCACTCTTATCCCTCATCAGTGGGTAGAAAAATTTTCTTTTTTGGGGCGAAAATTTTTCTCTTTTTATTACAATAAAAATAAAAATCCACGACAATACTTTTTTCAACTGGCACTGAACACTTCCCATGTTGCTCCTATTATCTCTCTGTATTCTTTAAAAGAACTATCACAATGGGTAGAAAGATATGGTTTAAAGTTAATTATCTCATTTTTCCTCTTTGGGGTTATTTTTATGACTGCCTTTTATAATGGTGCTTTATATCTATTTAATCGTAAAAAATCTTTTCTTTTCTATATGCTGATGCAATTCTTTATGCTAGGAGTACTCTTTTATAATACAGACATCATTAATGGCTATATTATGGGAGATGTAGAGAATGAAGAAATTGCAATATTTTTCTATTTTCTCCTTGTTAATTGTGCAATCATATTTATTCTCTACTTTATACGCTCTTTTTTAGAAACTAAAATATATTTACCAAAACAAGAAAAAATATTACGCTATATTACCATTTTTGCTTTTATAGATTTGCTTCTATTCTTTGTTCCATTTATGTTGATTTTACGTTTATATACTTTTATTGGGCTTTACATTGTTTGGGTTGCATGGTTGCGTTTACGACAAGGCTATAAACCTGCCTTATTTTTTCTTTTTGGTTGGTTTAGTTTTTCTGTGGGTACTTTGTTGTCAGAATATTTTGAAGATTCTTTTGCCTTTGACACCTTACTACTAGGTTCAACTTTTGAAGCATTGTTTCTTGCTTTAGCAATCTCTTATCAAATCAGTCTCATAAAAAAAAGTAAAGAAGAACAGCAAGAACTTTTAGTACATCAAAGCAGATTAGCATCAATGGGAGAGATGCTAGGGAATATCGCTCATCAATGGAGACAACCTCTCTCGAGACTTGCTTATATTTTAATGAACATAGAAGTTAAAGATAGAAAAAATTTGCATGAAAAGAAGTTAAATGAGGCGAATGAACAGTTAGAGTTTATGTCACAAACAATAGATGATTTTAGAAACTTTTATAAAAGTGACAAGCAAAAAGAGCAGTTCTCTTTAGTACATGAGAGCCAAAAAGTGCTAGATTTTATCTCTTTTGAAGAGGTCGAGATAGAGTTAAAAGCAGTAGAAGAACAGACCATAATAAACTATAAGAATGAGTATAAACAAGTCCTCTTAAACATTATAAACAATGCAAAAGATGTGCTTATTCAAAGAAAAATAAAAAGTCCAAAAATCATCATAGAAATCAAAGGTACAAGAGTAACTATCAGCGACAATGCAGGAGGCATTCACCTCCCCAATATAGAGAAAATTTTTGAGCCTTACTTTACAACAAAAGAACAAGGTATGGGGATTGGTCTTTACATGTCAAAAACCATTATAGAACATAATATGGGTGGAAAATTAGAGGTGAGTAATGGCAAAAAAGGTGCTGTTTTTGTACTCTCTATGCCATAATATTAAAAAAGTTATCAAGCCCGAACAGTTTTATTACGCCCATTATCTTTTGCTGCATATAAAGCATCATCTGCTGCTTTAATCAAATCCTCAATTCTAAAATCTTTTTGCATTTGAGCGACACCAAAACTTGCTGTTTTATGTCCAACTGTCTCAAAATCATGCTTATCTATAACATTACGAATATTTTCAGCAAGGGTATATGCCCCTTCAAGTGTAGTCTCTTTACATATAATTAAAAACTCTTCCCCACCCCAGCGACCTACAATATCAGTTTCTCGTATGTTGCTTTTAAGTATATTTGCTATCTCTTGAAGAACAGAATCTCCTACGAGATGCCCATAAATATCGTTTACACTTTTAAAGAAATCTATATCAACCATTATCACAGAAAAAACTCTTTCATGTCGGTGGAATTCTTTGAGCCTTAGAGCCAACTCTTCATCAATTTTAGAACGGTTATAGAGTTGTGTGAGGCTATCTGTTTTTGCGAGAGTTTGTAGTTTGTGATTGAGTGCTTCGAGTTCTTGTGTTCTTTGCTGGACATCATACTCTAATTGAATATTTTGTTTTTCTATAAGTGCAAATCTTTTCTCTTCCTCACTTGATATTTTTGCAAGTAACTCATTAAATTTTGCTTGCAAAATCGAAAGCTCATTTTCATAAACAAGTCCTACATTAATAACACGATTCTGTTTATGTTCCCACTCTAATGTCTCTATACTATTTGTCAGCGATTGCAGAGGTCGCTCAAGCCTATCTTTAAACGCAACTATAAGCAACACAATAAGAACAGTACTTTTTACAAGAGCATTCAACAAAATCATACCAAAACCGACTTTGAGACGATTAAAAATTGCTAAATTATCCGAATATATCACAACATCTGCAAGGTGTATATGTAAATTGTTGAATTCTTGATAAATAGGAAAAGAGAAAGAGAGTGTCTCATTAAAAGTTTTCTTCTTTGCAAATTTTTTATCAATTTTTTCGACAAGAGTCTTGCCCTTTTCATCTGTAACCGCTATCTTATAGATGAGTGGTTCTTCAAGCACCCCATTCACAATAGCATGTAGCTGTGCATCATTCAAATCCCACAAAGCGGTTCGCAGTGCTGGCTTGAAAATCTTTGCTATACTTTGGAGTTCATCTTTGATATGTATTTTTGTATAACTATAATCTACATAGATATGCAATGCAGTAATAGCTATAGTAATAATAAAATAGATAGTGAGTACTGATTTTAGGAGTTGTCTTGAAAGATTCAGTTTCTTATGTGGCACGCTATTTTCTTGTTTTAAAATATTTTTCTGTGTAGTATTTATAAATTTCATTGTAACGACCTGTTTTTTTAAGGTGTGTAATACCTTCGTTGAAATCATCTCGTAATTTTTTATCTTTAAATGCTGTTCTATATGCTGTTGGCTGTAATAAATCTAACTCTACAACTTCTATATTTGGACTAACCTTGCCCTCTTTGATTAACTTATTTTTATAGTAAGTAAAGATATATTTATCCATCACAGCAACACTACTCCTTCCTTTGAGTAGCTTATACACCTGCTGTCTTTGGTTAGCTATTTCTGAGTACTTCTCCCCCGCGGCATTTGCAACCTTAGCAAACGCCTCACCAAGATACACTTTTGCATTTTGAAAAGAGGTGAAATTATAGTTTTTCAAATCACTTATTGTCTTAATATTACAGTGGCTTTTCTTTAAACTGACTGCAACATTGTAATACTGCATAAAAGGTTCGGAATAATAAGCCTCTAAACCAGAACTTTTTTTAATAATCGAAGTAGCATCAACATACCCATTTTTAAACAATTCAAATCCTCTTCCTATATTTACAAATAGAGGTTTTACCGTATGTGATTTATAGGCAAGGGCTTCTTTGACTAAAGTCAAAACAATGCCACTTCCATCTTTAAACACATAAGGAGGTGTAGTGTATGAAAAAATCACTTGCACCTCTTTTGCATTAAGAGTATAAAAAAGGAATAAAAAAAGGAATATAATTTTTTTTAACATGCCCTCATTATAAATCTTTTTTGCTTAAACTTTTGAGTGCCTTCTTTGTAAGTGAGGAGATTGGAGCATTTTCAAGCTTATTTATATCTACCCATGTGACACTCTCACTCACTTCTTCTATCGTGTAGAGATGCACACGCAAACGATATTTTGTATACGAGTGTTTAAAAACTGCTAACAAATCATCTTCTATGGGTTCTGTTCTTGGTAAGACAAGCATATCTTTATACATCTTTTCATGAGAGACTTCAAGGGCGATTTTGTCATTTTTTATGCAAATGCCGTAAAAAAGGTCGAGTGCCTCGTAGAGTGTCTTTTTTTTCTGTATATAGAGTTCTGGTTCCTCTTTTCCTAAGCAACTCTTTTCTAAAGGGCACTCCTGACACTGTGGATTTTTTGGAGTACAGACTAACGAACCCAAATCCATCAA
>Ga0256829_1000370_pt1 | contig 47729 bp, 57 predicted proteins | sample 131447metaG_FD_185979 | JGI IMG/M metagenome (GOLD analysis project Ga0256829, IMG submission 185979) | Hydrothermal vent microbial communities from Lau Basin, Pacific Ocean - 131-447 | ecosystem: Environmental > Aquatic > Marine > Hydrothermal vents | place: Pacific Ocean: Lau Basin | collected... | reverse complement strand
TCCTATCATCAATAGTGAACCTACTAGCATCGTTTTCATCAACTTCATTTGAGTCCTTTTTTATAATATAGGGTTAATTATTCCCTATAGTTATTGTAACACATAAGTATGTCATAAACGTATCAAAGAGATACATTTAAAATCTCACCTCTTTCCAAACATCATTTTAAAATAAGTACAAGAACGTTTAAGTCCACCTTGACAGGCTTTTTTAAATAATATCTTTGCCTTATCTTTATCTTCTTTTATGCCTAGCCCTGTAAAGTATAGACGAGCGAGGTTGTACATGCCTCTTAAATCTTCATAATCACTAGCGATACGATAATATGGCAGGGCATTTTTGAAACTATATTTTACACCTAAACCCTTTTCGTACATATATCCAAGGTTAGAACACGCTGTAGGATAAGCCCCCTCACATGACAATTTATATAAGTTAACTGCTTTGATATAGGATTTTTTAATCCCTATAGCATATTGATACATCACCCCCAAATTATTACATGCTGTCATATCTTTCAAATCACAACCTTTACGGTATGCCTTTTTTGCCATAAGATAATTACGAATTTTAGATGAACCTTGATGATACAGTACCCCAAGATTTCTACAACCCAAAGAGCTATTATGCTCACATGCCATAGTAAAAAGCTTTTGGGCATAGCGTTCATTTTGCTTGAAGCCTATGCCTTTAAAGTACATAAATCCAAGATTACTGCAACCTTTGTAACTCTTCTTTTTACACCCTTTCATAAAAAAATAGGCTGCTCTTTCCCAATTCTTTGCTATCCCTTTACTTCCACTATAAAAGAGTAACCCCAAATCAGTACAACCACTAGCATAGCCAAAATGACAAGATTTTGCCAATAGCTCTGCAGACTGAAGCTGTGCTTTTTTAGTTTTTGCATTTTTATAGCTATCAATGCCCAAATCATAACAACTTTTAGAGATATTATGCTCACACTCATCAGTTTGGACACTCGCTAATGTTAAAGATGTGAGACACAATAGACACATAAGCCATCTAAGGTATTTCATCGTCTCTAAAACTTATATTTTTTCAAAAATTTCTTAGCATCTGCGTCACCTTGTCTAGCACAAGCAGTCATCCATTTTTTTGCTTTTTTTCTATCTTTTTTTACCCCTTTACCATTATAGTACATCACTGCGAGATAATACTGTGCTACAACTTCTCCTTTTTTGGCTGCTTTGGTATAAAACTTTAAAGCTTTTTTGTAATCTCTTTTTACGCCCTTAGCATTTTCATACAAAAAGCCCAAATCAGACTGTGCGTACATATCGCCTCGTCTAGCCGCCTTCGTAAGCCACTCTACTGCATCTTTATAGCGTTTTGCATGTTTATATATTCGTCCTGCTGATCTCATGGCACCTGCATTTCCATTGTCTGCAGATTTTTCATACCAATGCAAAGCCTCATTCAAATCCTGCTTCACGCCCATGCCATATCTATAGGCTAATCCAAGATTTTTTTGTGCGATAGCATTGCCACGATTAGCAGCAAATTTGAAATATCTTATGGCTTCAGTATAATTTTTTTCAAATCCATTATCTCCAGTAAAGAAAAGAGACCCAGTCTGAACAATGGCATCTATGCTTCCATTTTCCGAAGCTTTTAGATACCATTTTTTTGACTCCTGTACATCTTTTTTGACTCCCATTCCTTTTTCAAACATTTGAGCGATTTTGAGTTGAGCAGAAGCATATCCTGCATTGGCTGCTTCGGAGTAATAACCAAATGCACTTAATATATCTTTAGGAACACCATAACCAAATTCATACATTTGTCCTAAATTATATTTTGCCACAGAACTACCATTTTTTGAGGATTTTTTATACCACTCTATCGCTTTTGCATAATCTTGTGCTACGCTTATTGCATTTCTGTACATTTGTGCTAGACTGTTTTGGGCATCTGCATTTCCATGCTCGGCAGATTGCTTAAACCATTTAAACGCTTCTGCTTCATTTTTTTCAACTCCATCTCCAAATCTATAGGAAAGAGCAATATTTTTCATAGCAAGACTACTTCCTTTTGCTGCTGATTCTTTATACAACTCCAGTGCTTTTTGCATATTTTTTGCTACACCATTACCACGTTCATACATTAAGCCTAAATTTAATATTGCATCTATAGAACCTTTTTCTATGGCTTTTTGGTAATACTCTACAGCTTTTTTAAAATCTTGTTTAACACCATCTCCATTTGCATACATTAAACCAAGATTATAAATGCCCACAGAATTACCTGCATCTGCTGCTTTTTTCCATAGCATGTAGGCTTGTTTTTTATCGCCCTTATTATACGCCTTAAGCCCATCTGCAATATCATCTGCTTGTACTAAACTCACTGTCAAACTTGCTAATAAAGCACATAAAATAATCTTTTTAAACATAAATCTATCCTTTTAATTTGAGGTAATTTAAGTATAGCTTTTATCTATGTCAAAAATGTGTCACACTATATGTTTATCCTAAACACATAATGATTATTGTAAGTAATAACATGTAACTTATCATCTTTAATTTCAAGATAATAAAGTGCAGAATCAAGCTCTATTTTTTTGAGTACTTTACCATCTGTCTTACGTAAAATGTAAAGATAATCATCTTCAGCAGTAAAACCATACCCTGCTATAACAAATTTGTCTGTTAGTATAAAAATATTACGTGAAGTCAAATATTTGCTATGCCACAATAGACGTCTATTTTTAGTATCGTATGCATATAGAGTAGAACACTTGTTTTTCTGCTCTTTAGCATAGCTTATACAAGAAGCATTAAAATACAATATATCATTCTCGTACCTAATATCATCGATAACATACCTTTTTTCTCTAACAATATCTCTAAAATGAATATTCCAAAATATCTCATGTTTTTGGTTAGCATAAACAACATTATCCGCATCTCTACTTAAAGCTATCCAACCTTCTTGCATCTTGTCTAAAATATCAATTTTTTCATAACCACGTGGCAATTTAGTGTATCGTCTAGCATCTGTATAACTAGATGATTGTTTATTTATTCCACTAAGACCAAATGAACTAAGTGGTGTATTGTATCTATATATCTTATGCTTGGATAATCTCTTAATTAAAGTTTTATGGTTTGCTTTTTTGGATACATTAGAGATAGAATTTCTACACCGATTAAAAGCATTAAGTGTTTCTTTTTGTGTGACATATTTTCCAAAATGTTTAAAGCCCCCATAGTAGTTACTGCAACTATCTCTTGTGTATCTACAGCCTATATAGTGTATTTTGTTGTCAACTATTTTTTTAGATACATAACAGACATATCTAGCAGGTTTCTCAAGCCTTTTATATTCTGTTTTAATACCATCTCTATACTCTTTAGTGTTGCTATCTGGTGCAATATCTATAGACTCAATGCTTTTAGGGCAAGTCACTTTTGAAGGCTTTGGTAAATCAGCACTATGTTTAGGCTCTATATCCCAAACATCTTCATCTCCTAGAGTAACACCTTTTGTTTTAAAGTTAATGCTCTTATCTGGCTCAATACTGAAAATCCCACTATCACACTCACCATAACAGTAAAGCCTATTGGTATGCAATCTCCTAGAGGGGCATGAGTGGTAGCTGTTTGCCACTTTTTTACCATTTTTATCTAGCAAAAAAAGATACCTCTCATGTCCGTGAGTATCTTTTTTGGGAGTAACTAGTAGCAATCTATAGTTAGTAGTATTTACTATTTTTGTTATATCTTTAGCATTTGGGTTAAGTGCATTTGGTTTATGTGTAAGCACATAAGAAAATGAAGGATATTCATGACAACTGTAGTGTTTAGCATAAGCATTGACAAAAAACATAAAAAATACGACTATGATATATTTTTTCATTTTTTAACACCGTTATAAACATCTAAAACATCTTTATCTTTTTTTAGTTTTTTATCTACATACTGCCAAGCATCTTTATTGTTTTTTAATGCATATAGTACTACCTCTTTATCGCTTCTGTAACTTTTATCGGCATACCTAAGATTGTAACCGTTATCTTTTACTGCAGCAATTACAATATCTCTATCTTTTTTAAAACTTCTGTCTATAAGTGGGAGTTTTCTAAAGAAATCTGCTCCATGAGCCAAAGCTATAAGTATATTTTTCTTTTTTGTTGCAAAATCTCTACTAGTAAACATTAGTGCTTCTCCATTTTGTTTTATGGCAGTAAGCATTAAATTGTTATCTTTTAAAAGAGATTTATCTGCACCATACAATGATTTCCCATTTACTAGAACTGCTTTGAGCATAAAGTCCCTATCTTTCCTAAGTTTTTTGTCTGCATACCGTATAGCCATACCTGTTTTATTCAAGGAAGCTAAGACAAGCTCTTCATCTCTCTTCATCTTTTCGTTGAGATATTGAAGTATTTTTCCGTTTGATTTTAATGCCTCAATCAAAAAGGCTCTATCGTCAAATAAAGATGGATCAATATCTTCAAAAACAAACTCCATCTTAGATATAGCTTTAAGAATTACATCTTTATCTTTTTTTAGGCTACTATCCGCATATTTATAGGCTAATCCATTTTGAGCAACAGAAGCTAGCACAATATCTTTATCTTTTTTAAATCTATCAATACAATCTTTTAAAAACATACCCTTCTTTGTTACAATAGCCATCACAACATCTTTATCAGACGCTAAGCTAATGTCTAAATACTCCAATGTATTTGGATCATGAGACACAGAAGCTATTGCTATATCCTTATCGGCACTAAATCTAACATCTGCAAATTGTAGTGCTTTAGCTTTTTTAGATACAGCTACTAACAGTATCTCTTTATTGTTACGAAGACTTTTATCAGCATATTGTAAACTCATGGCATTTTCTTTAACCGCAGTCACAACCACCTCTTTGTCTTTTTTAAGACTCGTATCTGCATATTTAAGATTCATTCCATCATGCCTTACTGCACTTAGTACTATTTCTTTGTCTTTTTTAAATTCAGGTGAAACTTTTTCCAATGTCATATCCCCATGTTTTATTGATGCTAGTATAGACTGCTTATTTGACAAATCTATATCATCATTTGCACATAGCCACACTAACATGAAAATAAAAATAACAACTTTTTTCATACTTAATTCCTTTGGTTTGATATGCATTATTATACTTCTATAGTATGTCAAAAACGTATCATGACTAAGAAGCCTTAACATAAGCTAAACCTATTATATCTATAACTTATATTTAATATACTTTTGAGTTTCAAGCAGAATAATTTTATCGAGTTTAAATTTTGGACAAGAGGTAACAAAACACTAATCACAACAACTCCTAAAAATATGGGAAATAAAAGCAGTAGATATATCTAAATGTCATGCTTTTTACTAAAGTGTCTTTTCTAGTAACTCTTTATTGAGCATGGTAGCCAATAGCGTAAAGAGGTATCATCGCATCTATAGATATTGCTTCTTATCTATAGCACGTGTAACGTTTTATGGATTTATTGTAGATTGTTGCTTGAAGTTAAGGTTACTAAATGGAATTTTATAATTTTTTTCAATTTTTAAAAATTATGTATTCATTTGTTGTAGGTAGATTAAAGGTGGTACACCCATCAGGATTCGAACCTGAGACCTTCGGTACCGCAAACCGATGCTCTATCCAGCTGAGCTATGAGTGCATATTTTAAATGTAGTTGCGATATTTGGAACGTAATTATAGCAGAGTAAACTTTATTTTTTATTTTTTAGCTTGTCAAACTTTATAATTAGTTCTATTTTAGATAGTGGAATGTTAAGTTTTTGTGAAATGGACATTTTACTTTCACCCTTACTAATCAATACCATAACATCATCTAATGATGAAAAGTTTTCTATAACATCACTCACCGCGACACGTGAAGCTTCATAGTTTGCTATGGTTGTGTCTTTTACTGCTAGTATCTCTTTTAGTTTTTTATTTTCTAAACGTAGTTTAGAATTTTTTCCGACAAACACAAGAAGTACAACCAATAACACAACTAGCGACCCAAACATAACCATACTTATATTTTCCATCTATAATACCTCTATGATAATTAATAATATAAAAACAAAGCCCAAATAGCCATTTACAGTAAAAAAAGCTTTGTTTATTTTTGTAAAATCTTTATGAACTATGTAGTGTTCGTAAGTTAGCATCATGGTAGAAAAAAGAACTGCCATCTCTGCCCATAAACCTAAATTAGCCTCTTTAACAAATAGTATCCAAAACAACACAGCTAATATATGAAATATCTTTGCTATCCACATCGTTCTTTTTGCACCAAACTTAGAAGGTATCGAGTGTAGACTATTGGCTTTGTCAAACTCTATATCTTGTAAGGAGTATAACAAATCAAAACCTGCCACCCAAAACATCACGCCTGTTGCTAAATATATAGACCAAGTTGTTATCTCTCCAGAGACAGCTACTACACCTGCTATGGGTGCCAATCCTAAACTTACCCCTAGTATGAGGTGGGCTAAAGCTGAAAAACGTTTAAAAAGCGTATATGCACCCAAGATTACCAATATGGGAAAAGAAAGCTCAAATGCCATAGCGTTGACAAAATAGGCAACTAACACAAAAAGTACGGCATTTATAAAGATAAAACCTAACATCTGTGCATTTGACACTCTACCATCTACGGAGGGTCGTTTACTGGTTCTAGGGTTAATTATGTCAATATCTCTATCGAGATAACGATTAACTCCCATGGCAAAATTACGTGCGGTTATGGCTGCTAAAGTTCCTAAAAAAAGGAGTTTCCACCCAAACCAACCAGAGCCACTATCTTGATATGAAGCAACAAGCATAGCGATAAAAATAAAAGGTAAGGAAAACACAGAATGTTTAAACATAACCAATTCAGAAAAATTACTTACTAGTTTTTTTATATTATTCACTATTGATTACTCTTTTTACTAACTAAGGGTGTGGTATTTTTAATTTTGAATTCAATGACCATGCAATAGCAGTCACTAAAATAGCGATAATATAACCACTGTGAATAACTCCATAGGCAGTAAACAGGTACAAAACCCACAACAATATAGCACCAAGTGGAGTAGGAACACCCTCGAAGTATTTTTCTACTTCTCCAACATCTACTTTTAGATTGAACTCTACAAGTCTTCTTAAACCGTTAATGATATACCAAATAAACACAATACCTAACACAATCTCTTCTATGCCTGAGACTCCTATATATTGTTTTACTGCATAAAAAAGTAAAAATGCTGGCATTACTACAAAAGAGAGAAAATCAGCAAAAGAGTCAAGCTGTATCCCAAACTCTGTAGATAGACTGTACTTTCGTGCTAATTTACCATCTGCTATATCACAAGCCCCACCTATCCACGCTAAGATAATGGCGGTAAAAAAATCACCCTTTACGATGAAGTAAATCGCCATTACACCCATAGTAATGTTTGTATATGTGACCATATTTGCGATATTGAAACGGTCATCTTTGTCAAATAAATTCATTTTTACCCTTAAGTTTTAAAATAATATTCTACCTTTTTTGTTGTTAGAGGTTCCCTTATGCTATCATTACATTATGAAAAGCTTTAAACAACTAGCCATTATCGGCTCTACCGCATCTGGGAAAACATCTCTTTCTATTGAGCTTGCAAAACATACAGATGCATATATACTTTCACTTGATTCTCTATCTATATATAAAGAGATTGACATTGTTTCGGCAAAACCAACCGAAAAAGAGAGGGAAGGCATTAAGCATTTCGGGATTAACCTACTCTACCCAAATGAAAACTTTGATGTAAAAACATTTATTGATTTGTATCAAAAGGTATATAAACAATGCTTAAAGGACAATAAAAATCTTATAATCGTGGGTGGGACTAGTTTTTATTTGAAAATGCTGATAGATGGCATATCACAAGTGCCTAAAATATCTAAAAAAAGTATGATTAAAACACAAGAGAAGCTAAAAAATACAAAACATGCTCACATGATTCTTTCGAGATTAGATAGTATTTATATGTCAAATATATCACCCAATGATAGTTATAGGATTGAAAAAGCACTAAATATATATTTTGAAACTGGTTTTACTCCTACTCAATACTTCGGCAAATTTCCCCCTATTCCTATCATATCTGAAAAACTTCCCATATATCAGATTGAATGGGACAGAGAACTATTACGCAAACGTATATCTCTGCGTACTGAAATTATGCTATCTTCTGGACTTATAGATGAAGTATGCACACTTGAACAAAAGTACGGAAGAAAACCAAACTGTATGAAATCTATAGGCATCAAAGAGACTTTAGCATACCTAGATGGTGGATATAACAAAACAATGCTTATAGAAAAAATCATGACTAACACTGCACGACTTGCAAAGAGACAGGAAACATTTAATAACTCTCAATTTAAAAGCGTAATAAAAGGGAGTGTAGAAGAGCTAAGGAAGATACTATTACAAAAGAGTCGATAAAATCGACCCTTTGTATGTATAGATTAATATCCGCTAGCAGAAACCATATAATACAAGTAAGAAAGTAAAGGTTGCACATAGAAAATAGCAGTAACAGTAGCTACAGTTGCTAAACCTATAATAACCATAAGCGGTCTTGAGATATTGTAGTACACTGTATCTACATCTTTTACAGGACTTTTCAAGAACATATAAACGATGAGTTTCAAGTAGTAATATGCGGCTATAGCAGAGTTTAAACCCATAACTATTGCCAACCAAATATACCCAGCATTTACTGTAGCCTGCATAACATATATTTTACCCCAAAACACAGAAAAAGGTGGAACACCTGCAAGTGATAGCATAAAGATACCCATTAAAACGGCACCTATTGGCATAATCTGTACAAGACCTGCAAACTTCTCATAAGGGTGGTCATAACGTTCACCAAACATTCTCTTTTTATGGCGAGAAATCCACAACATTGTAAATGCACCTAAGTTAGTAAACATAAATAGTCCATAATACAAGAATATAGCTGTATTACCCTCTGTTGTGTCAAGAGCTAGTGCTGCCATAATGAAACCAGCATGAGAAATAGACGAATATGCAAGCATACGTTTTACATCATTTTGCACCAATGCCATTATGTTAGCAAGAGTCATAGTAAGTACTGCCATCACTAAAATAACGATACGTATCCACTCCACACCTAAGTCTATATACATACCAAAAAGTCTAATACTTACAACAAATGCGGCTATCTTAGGTATAACAGACATATATCCTGCAAGTGGTGCTGAAGCTCCTTCGTAAACATCTGGTGCCCATGTATGAAACGGAAACAATGAAAGTTTAAACGCAAAGGCTGCCAACAAAAGTACTGATGAACCAAATATACTAATCATAAGTCCTGTCTCATTTAGACGTGTTGCCATAACTTCTGCTACTTTGTAAAGTTCTATAGAACCTGTCAAAGCATACACGACTGCCGAACCCATAGCAAAAAATGCTGCTGCTAACGCACCCATTGTAAAGTACTTAACCGCTGCCTCGTAAGAGTTGCTTCTGTTATGAAGAGCGATAAGAGTATATAGTGCTAATGATGCTGTCTCAATACCCACAAAGATAAGAATAAGATTATCTGTAGCTACCATAAACTGAAATCCTGAAATCATAAACAAAAATAGAGCAAAGAATTCTGGGTATGAATACTCATGAAAACGCTTAGATGTAAGTGCCAAAGGGATAAATATCATAGACCCACCGATAATCATCAGTTGAGATATGATAGAGATACCATCTATAAGCATTACATCAAAGAAACCTCGTTCATTGATATTTAGCCCAAGTACTGCACCAAAATCTATAAATAGTATCAAGATAGTCATCATCACATAAAGTGACTTGTGTAACTTACCGTTAATTAAATCAAGTATAAGAATAATCAAACCGCCTGCTATCGCTATAAGCATTGGGGCAAGTGTAATAAGGTTTAGACTTTCTAAACTTACGTGAATAGGCTCTAACATTATTTTGCCTCCTGTGTTGATGTACTAGTTTTTGCAACTTTTATCATATCTTTTGCTTCATCAGTAATGGCTTTTTCGTCCATAAATGTTAAAAGAGCTTTTACTGAATTGTCTATGGGAGCAAGTACTGGTTTAGGATATACACCCAACCAAATCACTATAGCCACCAATGGAATAAGAGACCATGTCTCTCTTGCGTTTAAGTCTTTTAATTTTTTGTTCTCTTCATTGTTCAGCGGACCAAAGAAAGCTAGTTTCATTACTCTAAGCATATATACTGCACCTAATATAATAGATGTCCCAGCTAAGATAGTCATCATTGGAGATACCTGATAGAAACCAAGAAGTACTAAAAACTCTCCAACAAAACCAAAGGTAAGTGGAAGACCTACTGATGCCATTAGCATAATTCCAAAGATAATGGCAAATTTAGGCATAACCGCTGTTAAGCCACCAAACTCCGAAAGAAGCTTTGTATGTCTTCTTTCATAAATCATACCAACTAGCATAAACAATGCACCAGAAACGATACCGTGAGATAACATCTGAAATACTGAACCAGAAAGTCCTTCTGCATTCATAGCAAAAAGACCTAACATGATTATACCCATGTGAGATACTGAAGAGTATGCGATAACCTGCTTCATATCTTTTTGTGCATAAGCAATCATAGCCGTATATATAATCATAATAATAGAAATAACAGCGATTGGAGTAATAGCCATCACCGAAGCATCTGGAAACATAGGAAGTGAAAATCTAATAAATCCGTAAGTACCCATCTTAAGAAGTACTGCTGCAAGAATTACGGAACCAATAGTCGGTGCTTGTCCATGTGCATAAGGAATCCATGTATGAAATGGAAACATTGGAACTTTAATAGCAAATCCAACGAAGAATGCTGCAAAAAGCCATAGTTGATAATCTACAGGCAGTACTAAAGCATACCAATCTGTTATGGCAAATGACCAAACACCTGTAAGGTTATGGTAGATATATGCAACAAATAACATACCTACAAGCATGATAAGTGACCCTGTAAAGGTATATAGAAAAAACTTAATAGATGCGTAAACTCTAAGTGGCCCACCCCATGCACCTATGATGTAAAGCATAGGCACTAGAGAAAGTTCCCAAAAGAGATAGAAGAGTATGGCATCAAGTGCTACAAACACACCCACCATGGTCATCTCTAAAAAAAGAAGCGTGACTATCATATTTTTAATATTCTTTGTTTCACCCATAGATGCCATACCAATGAGTGTCATAAGTGTACTCATCAAAAGAATAAATAAAGATATACCATCTACGCCCATATAGTATGAAATACCCATATCAGGAATTAAAGGAATTAACTCAACAAATTGCATTCCTGCATTTCCTGTATCAAAACTGAACCACAACCACAAAGAAAGAATAAATTCAATAGCTGCTACAGTAATACCGTAAGCCCTTGCACTATCTTTGTCTACTACAAATCCTAACAACCCTGCGATTGCTGGGAAGAATACCAATATACTTAAAATATTATCCATTTTATCCCCTTAACCTATCATCGCTGAGATTGCAGCGATTACCAATAGCATAACACCACCAACAGCCATCCAATTTAGATAGTTAGAGAGGTTACCTGTTTGCATACTTCTTGTTTTGTCACCTGAATTATAGAAGAATTTAGCGATATTGTCTACCGTAGCATCTACTATTTTTAAGTCAACTCTTGTCCATAATATTTCCGAAACAATCATATATGGTTTAGTGATAAACTCTTCATAAAACTTTGGTACAAAGTACTGGTTTTTAAGAACAATGTAGAAAAATCCTTTTTCTGCATTTTCATCACGCTTCCATGCTTTCTCACCCGTTCTTGCATATTTGAAATATGCCAATGCTATACCACTTAGTGCAAAAAATATAACAATCAAGCCTAAATAGCTTGCCAAATGGTGAGTATGTTCTGACATTTCATACTCTGGTAGAAGTTTAGTTATAAACCCCTCATAGTCTTTCATGAACCAACCTGTGATAGTTGCAAGTACTGCAAGTGGTGACATAGCCACAAGTACAAATTTGTACATTTCGTGTGGGTGAAAACCTAGTGGCGTATGTCTATCTTCACCATGAAAAGTCATGAATACTTGTCTAAATGAATAGAACGCTGTCATTCCTGCCGTAATAACTAACATAATCCATAAGAAATAAGTATGTTCATTAAATGCAGTCTCAATGATGGCATCTTTAGACCAAAAACCTGCCAACGGGGGTAAACCTGCTAGTGCTACAGAAGCCAAAGTCATGTAAATCCATGTACCTTTCATCTTCTTTCTCAAGTCACCCATTTTAAATATATCAAGTTCATCGTGCATAGCATGCATAACATTACCACCGCCAAGGAAAAGAAGTGCTTTAAAGAATGCGTGTGCTGCTAAGTGGAAAAGTGCTATCCAATAAGCCCCTAGTCCAGCAGCTGCAAACATATATCCTAATTGCGAAAGAGTAGAATATGCGATAATACGCTTCAAGTCACGTTCAACCAAAGCCATGGAGGCTGCGTAGAATGCCACAAATGTACCTAAACTTGCGATAAAGAAACTCACATCAGGTGCCGCAGAGAAAAGAGGATTTGCTCTAATGACTAAAAATACCCCTGCCGTTACCATAGTTGCTGCGTGAATTAATGCAGAAACTGGCGTAGGTCCTTCCATGGCATCTGTAAGCCAAGTATGTAGTGGAAACTGTGCTGATTTACCCATAGCACCTATAAATAGTGCTATAGCTGCAGTAGTTATAATGGTTTCGCTCAAGTATGGTAATTGTGCAAATACTTCATCATATTGAAGTGAACCAGTATTCCAATAAATAACAAAAATTCCAACAAGCATACCAAGGTCTGCGATACGGTTCATAATAAATGCTTCGTTTGCTGCCCATGATGGAGATACAGAAGGATTTTCTTCTTTTGAAACATCTGGTTTATGATACCAAAAACCAATAAGTAGCCATGAACAAACACCAACACCTTCCCAGCCTATAAATAGACCAGCAAAATTATCTGACATTACTAAAATCATCATAGAAAACACAAAGGCAGATAAATACGAGAAAAATCTGTTAAAACTCTTGTCATGATCCATGTAGCCTATGGCATAGATATGTACCACAGTAGAAACTAAAGTAACTACAGTCATCATAGTAACAGATATTTGGTCTACAACAAAACCAAATGGTATACTTAAATCTCCTGCACTAATCCAATCCATCATGGTTACGTGTATAGGCTCACCAGTGCTAAACACATGATACGCTAAAGTAATCGCCGAACCTAATGCCGTTGCTAGTAACATTGAAGCAACGACTCCAATCCATATTTTTCTTTCTGTCATACCAAAAAGTGCTGCAAAAAGAGAACTCACAAATGGTGCAAAAAGTGCTATATATACTAAATTTTCCATCTTATCCTCTCATATTTGATAGGTCATCTAAGTCAAGAGAACCATACTTTTTAAACAATACAATTAAAATACCAAGCCCAACTGCCACTTCTGACGCTGCGATAGCGATAATAAAAAAAGCAAACATCTGACCTGTTAAATCATTGTAATAGTGTGAAATAGCAGCAAATGCGATATTTACAGCATTTAGCATAACTTCCGTTGCGAAGAAAAGCATTAAAAGGTTTCTTCTTCTAAGTACTCCTACTAATCCTATCGAAAAGATTATCGCTGATACTACAAGATAGTGTGATAAACCTATCATTTTTCATCCTTTACTACTAAAATTTCATCATCTACCGAGGTGTCTTTAGTAAGTGAGTTATCCATTTTCTTACCTGCTAATATAATCCCTGCAATCATAGCAACTAAAAGCATAACTGCTGCAACTTCAAACGGTACAAGATATTTGGTAAATAACACAATACCTACATCTTGTGCATTGCCTACACCATCATGCATAGGATAAAGAGCCGTAATAGCATCTGAATGAATAGGAGCTGTAAAAATAAGTACTAAAACTAAAGCACTCATTCCACCCAATAAAAACACTAAAGCTGAACTTGTATTTTTCTCTTTTATGTCTCTTGTTGCGTCAAAGAACATCATCGCAAATGAATATAGTGCCATAATAGCACCCACATATACGATGAGTTGAACTACGCCAAGAAAATCTGCTCCTAACATAAAGAAAAATCCAGATATTAACACCATGGCAGCAGCAAGAGATGTCATGGCATAAAGTATATTTTTACTCATTACTGTTACTAAGAACAGTCCTATTGTTAAAGCCGAAAATAGGTAAAAGGCTACGATTTCATACATTCTACTTCTCCCTAGTACGCTAATGGCGTTTGTTTAATGTTGTCGTCCGCATTTGGAGACACTGCACCAAATCCATCATACTCTTGTTGTAAATTTAACTTGTCAATAGGTGTTAGCATATCTTCAAAAAGTGAGAAGCCCGCACGTTGTTCTGATGCATTCTCATAACGAGAACCATGTACAATCGCAAGCTCTGGACACACTTCTGCACAATAACCACAGAAAATACAACGCCCAAAATTAATCGTGTATTCGCTAACCTCTTTACGTTGATTTTCATCATATCGTGTATTCATGGCGATACAATTAGATATACATATCTTCTCACAAAGACCACAGCCAATACATCTATAATTTCCAGACTCAAGAAGTCTAAGCATATCATGAATGGCTCTATATCTAGGAGAAATAGGTAATTTTTCAAATGGATACTTTACAGTATGCATATCATTTTGAAAAAGTGCTTGAAGCATTCTTTTCATAACAACCCACAGACCCACAAAAAGTTCACCTTTTACTGATCTACTAACTACTTGAGTAAATTTTTCCATACCTGTTTCAGGTTTGGTGCCTACATCAAGCGTTTTGTAGGATTGTACGCCTACATTTCTATTTTTAAATTGTTCTAAACTCATACTTACTCCTTATACCATCATCACAATAGCTGTAATAACAATGTTTACAACTGCCAATGGCATCAATACTTTCCAACATAGCCACATCAACTGATCTGGTCTTACATGTGGCCAAGCTGCCCTTACCCATAACATCAAGAAGAAGAAGAACGCAATCTTAGCTATGATAAATAACCAACCAATAGCTCCTACTGCATCATATCCACCTAAAAATACAATTGACGCAATTACGGAAACTGTAATCATGTTAGCATACTCACCGATAAAGAACATTCCCCATCTCATACCAGAATACTCAGTTGCATACCCTGATACTACCTCTGCTTCATGTTCAAGAAGGTCAAATGGTGTTCTGTTTGTCTCTGCAAATCCTGCTATAAGAAAAAGCACAAAGGCAACTGGTTGTTTCCAAATAAGCCAGTCTGTTATACCGCCTGCTTGATAATTGTTAAAATCTACAAACGATAGAGAACCAACTAGCATAATAGGTGCCAATATAGAAAGTCCAGTTACCACTTCATAAGAGAGAAACTGAACTGCAGTTCTTGCTGACCCTATGATACCCCATTTATTTGCTTGTGACATACCAGCTAAAAGTGGACCATATAATCCTGCTGCCATCATACCTAGCACAAACAAAATACCTATATTTAAGTCAGATGCTATAGATGGAACAAATGTGCCTCCTAGCACTGGTATAAAATCTGGAATTGTAAAGTCAGGAAAAACAGGCACAGACGAAAGTGCTATAAATGCTGTTGCCGCTGTAATTACTGGTGCTATCTTGAAGATAAACGCATTTGCATTTTGAGGCACTATATCCTCTTTTGTAAACAGTTTAATACCATCTGCCGCAATCTGTAGCAAACCGTAAGGTCCTACGTGCATTGGCCCTAAACGTCTTTGCATAAATGCTAGTACTTTTCTTTCAATATAAGTACCAAAGCCTGCAATAGCAGAAATTACTGCCAATATAATTACTGCTTTGATAATGACACCTATGGGAGTCACATGCGGTAAATCTGTTACGATATGTTCTACGAGTGTTGTTGTCATATTACACCTTTCTCAATGTTACTGTTTTATAGCGTGACGCACCAAAGAGGTCATAAATACCTTCGGCAGCTTTAAAATCTGGTATTTTTACGATGTCACCTATAATTTTCTCATCAGCTACTACATCTAAAATAATGCTCCCATTATCAAAGACAACTTCAACCTTATCCCCTAGACTCTCAGCTTTGTCTTTACTTGCATAAAGTGAGAATGTTTCAAAAATCTCATGAGACTTGTCTGTAAAATCGTTAAACTGACGAGCAGGATTACATCTGTATGCAATTTCTCCATCTAGAACTGTGTCTTCATCACATTTTTCTACTTCTGGAAGTTCTGCTTCAACATTTGAGGTTTCAAGTCTATAGCCACGATTATCTGTGCCATCATTTTCAAAACTATTTGGCAAATCATCAAATAAAATCGTCTTAAATCCTCTATCCGTAGGCAGTTTGCTTGTCCAATCAATAGTAAGCTCAGGTGCAAACACAAGAGATTTCATGAGGTCATTTAAGACATAGCCATTATATTCAACCGCTGCATTAGTAGGAAGTACACGTTTATTTATGCTTGTTAAAGTACCCTCTTGTTGGTTCATCGCAGGCATATCCAAATCACCAGTGCCAAGAGCTGATAGTTTAAAATCACCATTTTCATTATATCCGACAGTATAACCACTTTGTACATCATCAAGTTCACAAATAAGTGCTACGCCTAGTGCATTTGACTTAGGAGGTGTCATTAGTACATCAATATCGCATGTTGCTTCAACAAGTGCTACAAGTTTTGCGATATTTTCACTTTTTTCATGATAATAAAGGTCTTCGCCTAACATCATAGAGAATGACTCTTTTTTCTTCATCATCTTCTCAAAAGTAGCATCGAACTTAGAAGCATCACCACCTAGTAAATCAACAAGACCATTAGTTGTAACACTAATTTCTTTATCGACCATCTCGGTCACTTTTTTAGATACCTCTTCTTCTTCGCCAGTCTCTTCGTTGAGTATCATCTCTTTGACTGTTTTTACTTTTTTCTCTTTTATAATCTTGCTTTCAGATTTTTTAAAACTATCTATATATGATTTTACATCTTCAGGAAGTTTATCTTTGTCTGCAAATAGGTCTAGTACCAAATAAAGTGCCGCTTCTTCAAGTCCAACTTTATGATTGAATATCTCTACATTCTTACCAAATGTAGATATAAGAGTATCTCCTACTGGGTGAAAGTAAAGACCTGCTCCCTTGTTAAGTTTTTGCACATTGTTAAAAGCATATTTCATTGCAGGAGAATCATTTCTAAGTGCCGTACCAATAGAGATAACAAAATCAGAATTTTTCATAATACTATCTGTATCTGTTGTCCAAAGGCTATTACCAGATGCTGCCTCATAGTGGTTTAAAAATGTTTGAAAGGATTTTACTTCAGGGTTGTAAAGTTTTATACCCATTTTCTCTTTGAGTGTTTGAAGCATAAGTGCTTCTTCGTTAGTAATCATAGAATTAAAACGAATAGTCTCCGCTTTTTTCAATGCTTCAACTGCACCATTAAATGCTGTTTCATCTTTAGATGCTGTCGTATTTTGAAAATCATAAGCAAAACGTGCAGAACCATCAAGAGATACATAATTCCACTCATTGGTAACTCTGTATATTTTCTCTGTTCTGTCCTCAATAGATGTTGGCTTTACTTCATAATAAATCTGCGAACCATCACTAGAGTGTGCAGCTACTGCTGGTACTCTTTTTAAATCCCATGCATTTGATGTATAGACAAAATCACGTGAAACAAGAGCCCCTACTGGACAAACTGCTGCACATTCACCACAGTCTGAACAGTTTGTCTCACCTGTTCCGTTACTAGGTGCTATAACAGACTTTTGAAGTTTGTTCCACATAGAGTAAGCGTCTTTAGGCATAGAGTCTTTATAACTCTTATCTAGTGCTTCTCCACCACGTTTCACTGTAGTAAGTGCAGAGTCTCCTATCATGTCTTTACAAACAGTTGTACATCGTTCGCAAACTATACATAAGCCTGGATCATAATGAAGTACAGATGACCAATTTGTTGTTTCTCGTTTTGTATCTGGAATCATATAACTTTGAGAATCAACATTTAATTCTAAAGTATAGTTTTGAAGCTCACACTCTCCTGACTTATCACACACTCCACACTGTAATGGGTGATTAACATCATATACTTCCATAATAGCACGACGCTCTTCAAGAATATTTGGAGTATCGACTGTGATTTCCATACCCTCTTTGACTTTAGCATTACATGCATAAACCTGTTTTCCATCTGCCTCTACCAAACAAATACGACACGCCAGCGTAGGCGAACATCTTGTTAGGTAACATATAGCAGGGATAAAAACATCGTTGGCACGAGCAGCATTTAGGATGTATTCACCCTCTTTTGCTTTAAACTCAGTACCGTCAATAGTGATAGAAATCATATTATCTACCGTTTGTACTTCACTCATATTAGCTTTCCTATCTTTTGAATTTCTACTTTATTAAATCTATAAGAGGATACCAAAGGGGTACTTAATTCCATATCATAGGTGGGATTAAGTGCTATTGTACCTTTCATAGATGTATCAATCTTAAACACACGTTTAAACGTCACACCATCAACAACAAAAGATACACTTTCACCATCTTTTAGTTTTGTGGCTGTTGCAAATTGAGAAGAACCGAGTAAAAATGCTTCAGTTCTTAGTGGCTCACATATATTTGTAAAGGCTGAAAATTGCTCTTTTGGATTGCACATATAAACTACTGCCCCATCAAAACCATCAAATTCAGCCACCTCTTCTAGTGCTAACTCGATAGATACTTCACGCTCATCTAAAATATACCCTCTATGTTCCATACCAATAGTATCAAAATAGTCTGGAAGTGTGTCAAACTCTACACATCTAAAGCCTTTATCTATAGGTAATGCTTTAGTATATTCTATGGTATATTCTGCATTTAATCCTAAAGCATTCGCAATGTCATTTAGTACATAGCCACCATAAGATTGTGCTACATTCATAGGTACTACACGTTTATCATTTGTCGTTAGTGTACCTTCTTGTTGATTTAATGCAGGCATATCCAAATCACCATTACCTAATGCGGACAATACAAAATCGGCTTCTATATTATAGCCAACCGTACTACCTGTTACTTCATCGTCAAGTTCACAGATTAGTGAAACACCCATAGCATTACCTGCAGGAGGCACGCATACAACATTAAAATCTGTATATTTTTCTACAAGTGCAAGTATCTTGGCTATCTGTTTAGCTCGTGGGTGTGCATACAAATCAGAACCAACCACCAAAGAGAAACCACTCTTTTTAAGTAGTGACTTTCTAAGAAGCTCCAGCTCCTCTTCTCCTATATTTGATTCAGCAGATAAATTGCCTATATCTAGGTCATCTAAAAATGCTTTTACATCTTTTGGCACGTCTATACCGTCAAGAAGTGTCTCCACAAGCAAGGCACTAACTGCTTCTTCACTACCTGCTTCGTACTTCATAAATTGTGTGACAATATTTTTCATCTCAATATCTTCAAGTGGATGCATATAAGCTACTCTTGCTCTATGCCACTTTGATGCCATATTGATATGATATTTTACGGTCGGTGCATCATCATAAATCTTTGTTCCAAATATAATGATTGCCGTAGATTTAGAGATACCTCTAAGCGTCCCAGAGTAAAGCTGTTTTCCACTCACAGAAGCATAGGCACGCATAAATTTTTGATATGCTCTTGCTTCAGGTGAAATAAGTTTTGCACCTGTAAGCTCTTTTATCTTCTGTAAGATATAGGCTTCTTCGTTACTAATTTGTGGTGCAAAAAGAATACTGTTAGCATTCTTAACTGCTTCGACCGCTTTTGTAAATGCTTTGCTATCTTTAACTACATTTTTATTTGCATAGTCAAAACCATATCTACCTGCACCACAAAGCGATGTAAATTCAAAGTTGTTTGTTACTCGGTAAATAGTGTCATGTTTTACTTCGTATGACATTTGGCATCCACCACCACAATGAGGACAAGAAGACGGAATTTTTTCAAGTTCCCATGCATTGCTTCTGTACTTAAAATTGGTATCTACCAAAGCACCCACAGGACAAACTGCCGCTGCTTCTCCAAGGCTTGCATAGTTTTTATCTATTTTAGTATTTACGATAGATGATGAATAGCCACCAAAATGTAATTTAAGTGCTTCATCTCCAGTAATTTCTGTAGAAACCCTAACACATCTCTCACACATAATACAAAGTGCAGGGTCATAACTTACATGACCCCAATTTTCTACAGGTCTATGTTGGTCACGCGTAGTAAAAGGTTGTTCTTCAAGACCAAACTCCATCGTTTTGTTTTGAAGGTTGCACTCACCAGATTTATCACATACACCACACTCTAAAGGGTGGTTTACATTATAAAGCTTCATAATGTTTTGACGTTCGGTGTAAAGTTTAGAATTTTGTGTAGTAACTACGGCACCATCTGTTGCCTTTTCTTGACATGACAAAATATTGCCATCTACACCATCAACATTAACGATACACATACGGCATGAAGCGATAGGCTTCACTTTAGTTAAGTAACACATTGTTGGGATATAAATATCGTTTTCGCGTGCCACATCAATAATGGTTTTTCCAAAAGTACTTTTACATACTTTTCCATCAATAGTAAGTGTAATTTCTTTTCCAGTGTTTATTGAATTATGTATACTCATATTAGACCGCCTTCCATTACACTGCTACCATAGAAATATAATAACAACGCATACAACGTTCAGCTTCAGAAATTGCCTCTTCACCTGTGAAGCCTAAATTGACTTCTTTTTGATTTGTTTTACGCTCAAGAGTCTCTAGCTTTTGACTAACTGCTCTTGGAATTCCTGGCATCCAGCCTGTGATTTTTTCATTTTTGTTGTAAACTCTTAATTTCGACAAATGGTCTTCCATGATTTCATCATCAGTGAGTGTACATTTACCATCATAAATATATCTGCTCATAACAGAGGCTGCACGTCTAGCTTGACCTACAGCATTTACTATAGTCATGGGTCCATATTCGCAGTCACCTGCTGCAAAAAGTCCATCTACTGACGTCATATAGTCTTTACCATTAGTTAAAATAGAATTCCATGAAGTCATCTCTATGTTCCACTCCTCTGGTAAAATCTGTGTATCAAGTGATTGTGAAACTGCTGGAATTAAGTAATCAATATCAACTTCAAAATCACCACCTTCTATCTTCACAAGTTGTGCTCTTCCGCCATTAGGGTCAGGAACTAGTTCAAACTTATTTACTTTTAGTTTTGTAAGCTTTTCACCATCATCAAATATCTCTTCTATCGCAGAGTGAAAGATAAACTCAACACCCTCTTCAACTGCTTCATGGTACTCTTCATAAGTTGTGTTGCGAATAATCGTTTTTTCATCACGACGGTAAAGCATTATGACTTTCTTTGCACCCTCTCTGATAGAACATCGAACAACGTCCATAGAGGTAAATCCACCACCAACACAAACAACCACTTTGTCTTTAAGGTCTTCTTCGGCTGGAGAACCTATGCCATATTTATGCCACAAATTCACCTTATCTAGCATGCTTATAGCACCCCAATAACCTTGCATATTAGGGTTTTCATTTTCTGCACGTACTTTCTTAGAAAGTCTAGCACCAAACCCTAACATAGTTGCATCATACTCGGCGTGTATCTCTTTAAGACGGCCAGCATCTACTCTATGATTGTTAGTAATGCTAACTGTTGGCATATTTAACACAAAGTCAATATCTTTATTGTACTTATCAACTGGCATTCTGTACTCTGGTACACCTACTGCTACTTCACCACCATTTACTGGAAGTTCCTCAAATATATCTACCTGAATACCCTCTAATGCCAAATAGTAAGCCGCCGTAAGTCCAGCAGGACCAGCTCCAATAATGGCAACTTTTTTACCATCATTTCTAGGTGCTTTAGGTTCATGCGGGTGTAGCCAAGGTACTTCATGGTCTGTCTCATAGTCTGCACCTATACGCTTAAGCTCCATAATAGAGATAGGCTCATCAAGATTTGCACGGCGACATGCATCTTCACATGGGTGAGGACAAACACGTCCGCAGGTATGTGCTAATGGCATTGTTTGTCTAGTTGCGGCCAAAGATTCGGTAAATACCATATCTCTTACACCTTCTATGTAGGCAGGAATATCCACATGTGCAGGACACATATCAGTACAAGGTGCTGTAACTTTAGCTATATAGGAGGTGTCACCATTATAATGCCTAGAGGGAATTTGAGCATCTATACAAGTGTCAAACTGCTCTTTGTAATGTTCCATTAAATCCAAAATAGGTTTAGGAACAGTTTTTCCTATCTCACACTTAGAGGTTAGCATCATGGTTTGGCTTATCTCTTTTAGATGGGTTATGTCATCATGAGTTCCTTCTCCACGTGCTATTTTATCTAGTAGGTCATATAAAATTCTACCACCCCATCTACCAGGTGCACAACGCCCACATGCTTCTGAGTACTCTTGATACTGAGCTGCATATTGATTTGCTAATTCAACTGCATCTATATCCTCATCAAAAATGGCTACGCCGTCCCAACCTATAAATGCTTTTGAACCTGTACTACCATGATATGTTTCTGGCAACTTAAATCCCGTTGCAGTCCACTCTTCATATGGTTTACCTCTATTGTCGATAAACTCATCTCTCCAAGTGGAAAATACTACGCCTGACACTACTCGACCTTCTGCGCTTCAGCAGTTTTGTCTTCTGCCTCTTGTTTAGATATGGCAAATGCTTCAACACGTTCTTTACGTATTTTATCGCTTACTTTTTTAACTACAATAGTCCAATCAACTTCATTAAACTTCAATGAATTCATCAAATCATGACCTGATTCTTTAATAACATCTGCAGATTTTTGAATAGAAGAAAAATCTCCTACTTCAAACATAAATATGCCTACTTCATCAACTTGAATACCTTTGTCTATGAGTTCAAGCATTCTGTCATAAAAATCGTCTTTTAAGTGTCTTAAATCATAACGTTTCATTAATAGGTTCCTTTCTGAGCAAAGCCCATAAACGACTCTTCAGCAGAGTGCTCTCGCGACTTGTCGCTCTTAAATAATGTATAACTATTTCTCATTATCTATCCACCTCTCCAAATACGATGTTTGTTGTACCAATAATAGTAACAACATCTGCGATATATGTACCAACAAGTAACTTTTGTAGCAATCCTGTATGAAAGAAACTAGGAGCTCTACACTTTAATCTATAAGCATATGGTTCACCTTCAGATTTAATGTAAAAACCTAGTTCTCCCTTTGGTGATTCTGTTGCTACATACACTTCACCACGCGGTGGTCTCATACCTTGAGTAACAAGAACAAAGTGTTGCATAAGTGCATAGTTTTGTGTCATAATCTCTTCTTTTGGTGCAGAGATGTATTTAGGTGCGTGAGCCATAAGTTGTGGCTTAGTCTCTTTATACATAGGTATAAGCTGTCTTAAAATACGTGTAGACTGTCTCATCTCCTCCATATATAGTCTGTAGCGACCATAAGAGTCACACCTGTTTGATGTTGGAATATCAAAATCAAGCTCGGAGTACAACTCATAAGGTTCTTCTTTTCTAATATCCCATTTGACACCAGAGCCTCTAAGCATAACTCCTGTACAACCCCACGAAAGTGCATCTTCGGCAGAGATAACCCCTACATCTTCTAAACGCATCTTCCAAATACGGTTTTTAGTCAAAAGTGCTTCATAGGTGTTTTCAAGTTCAAAATCAACTTTATCACAAAAAGATGCAAGATTTTCCAACCAACCAGTTGGTAAATCTAGTGGAACCCCACCAATACGAACTGCCGAATGAGTAAGTCTAGCTCCACAGTAGTCTTCCATTAAATCCATGGCATATTCACGCTCACGGAAGGCATAAAGAAATACCGACATAGCACCAACATCAAGTGCATGAGTTGCAACAAAGAAAAGATGAGAAATAACACGATTAAGTTCAAGAAGTGCTGTTCTTATAACCTGTGCTCTGCGTGGAGCTTCAATACCTAAAAGTTTTTCAACTGACAATGCATAAGCATAGTTATTTGAAGTAGAAGCGATATAGTCGAGTCTATCAGTTGTAGGCAAGAACTCATTATACGTCATATTTTCAGCCATTTTCTCGATACCACGATGTAGATAACCTATATCAGGATAGGCTTTAACTACTTGTTCACCTTCAAGCTCAAGAACAAGTCTTAGCTGACCATGTGCAGATGGGTGTTGAGGGCCAAAGTTGATAACCATTGTGTTATCATCACGTTCAAAATTAAGGTTTTCAAAAAATGGAGTTAATTTATTTGATACTTGCATGACTGCTCCCTATCTTCTCTCATCTAATTGTTTAGATGATTTTTTATTATAATTTACTAAGAAGGTATCACTATATTCAACTTCTTGCTCTTCGTCTGCGTTGTACTGAGTACCAAATGGTACTTCATAACCAACCCTAGAGAAACGTTTCGTATCTTCTATATCTATTTTTGCAGGGTCTCTATTTTCTGGTCCAATAATATCGCGATACTCTTTACCAAATATTTTATCTACCTCATACCATGAAGCAAATTCATCACCTTGTAAAGGATATGTTTTAAGTAATGGATTACCCTCCCAATCATCAGGCATGAGAATACGCTTAAGAAATGGGTGATTATTTACTTTTATACCGAACATATCAAACATTTCACGCTCTGCAAAGTTAGCGGAGTTAAAAAGTGGTTCTATGCTTTCTATTGCCAAACCTTTTTCTAAACGACAAACCACCCTTACTCTTTTAGCCTCTTTGATGTTAAGTAGTTGCCAAAAAAGTTCAAATTCATTATCTTTTGCTAAATAATCTACTGCCGATTGTTCAGAACATTGAGTATAACCACACTCATCTTTAAGAGTTTTTATAATCTTGAAATTATCTTCATGATTAATATGCAACACAAGCTGTCCTATCTCCACATAACTCTCTTTAATATAGTCACCCAAAACTTCTACTACAGATACAAAATGCTCATCTTCTACTTTTTCTCTAGGAACACGAGGAACAACATGAAATCTATCTGTATAGTATGATTTCTTCTGAACATTATCTTTAGGAACATATTTACGCATTATATTAACCTCGCTCTTTTTTTAGCAGTTTGAGTTGTTAAGTCCTGTTTGGTATTTTTTTTCATATTTGCAGACTCTTTTCTTATCTTCTTTTGAAGCATCATTAGTGCATATTGAAGTGTTTCAGGACGAGGGGCACAACCAGGAAGATAAATATCTACAGGGATAATTCTATCTACACCTTGAACAGTTGCATAAGTGTTGAACATTCCGCCAGTATTTGCACATGAACCCATAGAGATTACCCATTTAGGCTCTGTCATTTGGTCATAAAGACGTCTAGCAAATTCGGAGTGCTTTTTAGACAATGTCCCTGCTAGTATCATAACATCGGCTTGACGTGGAGAGGCTCTAAAAATCGTTCCCATTCTATCAAAATCGTAACGTGAAGCTCCCGATGCCATCATCTCAATCGCACAACATGCAAGTCCATATGTCAAAGGCCAAAGTGAGTTACTTCTTCCCCAATTTACAAGTTTATCTACTGAAGTTAAGGCTATAGGTAGCCCTGCTGCTGAGGCATAATTTACTTGATGCTGTGCCATTCAAGTGCTCCTTTTTTCCATGCGTATACGAAACCAATCGTAAGTAATAATATAAATAATAACATCTCCGTAAAACCAAACCATCCGAGTAGTTTAAAGTCTATCGCCCATGGAAACATAAATATAATCTCCACATCAAATAAAATAAACAAAAGTGCAATTAGATAGAATTGTACAGATATAGTGTTTGGTTGCTTTGTAACCTCTGGTCCACATTCATAAATACTAAGCTTAAGCTTTTCTGTATCAAGCCGTGCCATTTTTCTAGAAACAAAACGAGCAAGAAATAGTGTTGTGGGGAACGCTACTGCCGTTAACGCGAATAAAACAAATACACCAAAATATGGATGCTCTGTAATTACATGAGTCATATTAATCCCTTAATTTTTTCATAAACTCTCATATATCTCATGACATACGTAGAATTCTTAGAATATTAGTTTCATACTAGCCAAAATATAGTTAAAATATTTTTGTCTTATTGGGCTTTCAATAATTAGTCTCATTAATGTAACAAAGCGAAACAAAGAAAAAAATACTAAGTTGCTTGATTTAACAAAATAAATTACAATATCTCTTCAAGATGTATAGCCGATAAGGTACGAAGTGATTACAGAATAAGAGGTGGGTTTACACGGTTTGGTTTTATGATTTCAACAACTCTCTAACAATTTTTCTGTCATCAAAAGGGTATTTTACCCCATTTATCTCTTGATACTCTTCGTCACCTTTGCCTAGGATTAGCAAGACTTCATTCTCTTTAAGGGAGTCTAGTGCTATTTTTATGGCTAGTTTTCTATCTGGGCATGCGGTTACATTCTCTTTTCCTCTTAGACCCACTAGAATGTCTTCTAGTATTTGTTCTGGTACTTCATCTCGTGGATTGTCTGAAGTGACATAAATTTTATTTGCATATCGTCCTGCAACTGCACCCATGCGAGGTCTCTTATTTTTATCACGATTTCCACCTGCACCAAACACCACACTTAGGTCTCTATCTTTCATGGACTCTAAGACAGCGTGTATTCCATCATCAGTATGGGCAAAATCTACAATAACTAGTGGATTTGCACTTACTACCTCCATACGTCCTGAAACTCCTGCGAAATAACTTACCACTTCACATATCTCTTCTATGCTCCTAGAGGTCAACATCTGAACAGAGCCAATAGCCGCCATAAGGTTAAAAAGATTAAATAGCCCAACCATAGGAGAGTGAAAAGTAGCCTCTGTTTGCAAATGTTTAATGCCAGCAGTAATGCCATGCAAAAGTGAAAATGCCTGCACTTTAAATGTAGCAGGTTCATCTACTCCATAACTTTGAGCCCCTATTGGATTATATGTAATGTTTTTAATATCATCTTTATTGAGCAGTTTTTTGGAGTCATCTGCAAAGAAAAGACTTTTAACACGCCTATACTCCTCTACACTGCCATGATAGTCTAAGTGGTCAGAAGTTACATTAGTGTGTACTTTTAGAGCAAAGTTTAAACTCTCAATACGTTTTTGGTCTATAGCATGAGAACTTACTTCCATTATAAAATAGTTGCACCCTAGTTCAGATGTCTGCTTCATATTGTATAGAGTTTCCAATATAGATGGAGTAGTCATACTCTTCTCTTCTATACGCTTTTCATGTGCAAATAAACCACGTGTACCTTGAAGTGCGGGCTTCTCATCTAAGTCAAGTAAAAAAGAGTAAATAGCCGCAGTTACTGTAGTTTTTCCATTTGTTCCAGTTACACCAACTACTTTCATATTTAGCAAATTCCAAGCTTCCATGAGTTGAGCAGGTGTAATATAGTCTGGCTTTACTTCAAGAGTATCAAAATATGCACTGTTTTGTGAGGTTTTCAAAAAAAGTGTCTTACCGTCAAGCATACTTGTATCATCTGTAATACTCGTAAAAGCATCTTTTATAAAATCTAATTTCAATTTACTTACCACTTACAACATTATATAGAGCAAGTACATCTTGATCATTTCCAAAAAGATGTGTTGATGCATCTAAGTATCCTAATGCCATCTCATCAAAACCCTCTTGCGAAAGTTGTTTTACAAAGTCGATAAACTCATCTTTATTCGTAATCATAACCTTTGTAGAGAACATAATATCTTCAAATGTTCTTTTAAATTCTCCACGACTCTCTACTAATGCTAAAAAGTCGCTATATCGTATACCATCATTATAATCAACTTGTTCTTCTTTAGAATTTAAAACTAATTCTTCTATCTGCTTCTTAGAAGAATCCAAATTATCAATTATGTCACATATAGTATCAATGGCATTATCTTGCTCATTTTTTATAACTTGATAGTAATCAAATAAAGCTTGTGCTTCCATTTCATTATCCAATCCTAAGTCGCTCAAAAAAACACCAATCTTTGCCTCGTCTAAAGTAGGATAATCTCTAAGTATCAGCCCATAACTTCTAAGTGAATTACTGTAATTACCCTTGAGGAACTCTTGTTCTGAACGTTCCAGTAACATTTTTTGATTTACTCTAGCCATATTTATGCCAATTGATCCAACTTATCTTCAAAGCCATGAGGCACATTTACTACAGTTACTTCTGGATGAATAAGCGTTTGCATTTGTCTCTCTACTCCAAACTTAATAGTAGTACCAGAACTACCGCACCCAACACAAGCACCTTGCAGTTGCACATATACTTTACCGTTCTGTATTTCTAGTAAGGTAATATCTCCGCCATCAAGTTTAATAGATGGTCTTACCTTCTCTATAACACTCTGCACTGCTGGCTGTAGCTCTTCATCTGAAAATGGAATCACTGTTTCTCCTTAAAATAATATCTATCCAATAGATATAGTAATAATATATATTATAGCAAAATCACAGTAAAGTTAACGCTTCATATACTATTTGTATAGTGTTATACACTAAAAGTGTTTCTTTGTCAATGGTAAAAAAGGTTTATTTAAAAGTAGTAGTACTCAAGGCATAAAGCCTTGAAGCACTATAAGCAGAACAATTATACTAGTTCTATAATCGCCATAGGTGCTGCATCACCTTTTCTCATACGTGTTTTGATGATACGAGTGTATCCACCATTTCTATCAGCGTATTTTGGAGAGATTTCATTTACGATAGTATTTGTAACCTCTTTATGTTGTAACATTGCAAAAATAGCTCTATGAGCATTAAAATCACCTGAACTTGCTTTAGTAATAAGCTTTTCATAGTAAGATCTAAGCTCTTTAGCTTTTGGCAATGTAGTCTCAATTTTACCTTCTTTTGTCAAAGCAATAGAAAGGTTTTTTAGAAGTGCTGCTCTATGAGAAGACGTTCTGTTTAATTTACGATAACCATGCTTATGTCTCATAATTTTCCTTTTTAAAATATTGCAAGCTTCTTCCAAATAAGTTAAATATATTTGGAATTAATCTCACTAAAATCAACCTAAAGCCTATGCTTTAAGTTGCTCAATTTTCTTCATAAGACTTACTCTTATGACATCTGCTAGCTCAAAATCTGAACCAAATCCATGTTCTACAAGACACTCACTTATTTCATCTAAAGATTTTTTACCAAGATTTTTGATATTTTTAATCTCATTTTCACTCATAAGCACCAATTCACCAATAAATTTTATGCCTGCCCTATCAAGAGAATTAAAAGACCTTGCACTAAGATCTAAACTATCTACAGTTTGCATAAAAGGTTTAAGTTCATTGTCGTCATTACTTCTTTTTATTGGCTCTGTAGAAATATCTAAATCAAGCACTGTATTAAATACAGAAAGTTGTTTATTCATTACTTCTAATGCATTTGTAAATGCTTCAACTGGGCCAATCTGACCATCAGTTTCTACATCAAAAATAATCTTCTCAAAGTTAGGATTATCTTCCACAAGTACAGGCTCAATCTTATAATTTGCTTTTCTTACAGGCGTAAAGAAAGCATCTAAAGCTATAGTATCTGAATTCACATCGTCTCTAAGATCTTCGCTAGGCACATAACCAATACCTTTAGAAATAACAACAGTAAAGTTAAGTTCTGCATCTTCGTTAAGTGTTGCTAATGGTAAATCACCATTTACGACTTCAATTTGATCATTGTTAAGATCTTCTGCCGAAACTTCTTTGTGTCCAGAAAAACTGTATTTTAATTCAACTCTATCACTTTCATCTTTAATCTTAAAGCGAATGTTCTTAAGATTGATAATAAATACGGCTACATCTTCATGCATACCTCTAATATTATCAAACTCGTGTGCTGCACCTTCGATCTTTACAGAAATTGGTGCATACCCAATAGAAGAACCCAAAATAAGTCTTCTCAATGGATGAGCGAGTGTAACTGCATAACCACTTTCAAAGGGATACGCGATGATTTCAGCACGATTTGTACTGACCTCATTCACTTCTACCTCTGTTGGCATAAATGGTGCAACTTTAATTTTTCTCATTAATAGCCTTTACTTATGTATTATTTAGAGTATAGCTCAACGATTAGACGCTCTTCAACTGGGATTGCGATTTCTTCTCTTTCTGGAACTCTTGTAAATAGACCAAAAAGTTTTTCTTTGTCCATATCTACCCATTCAACCATACCCGTTTGGTTTGTAAGTTCTACAGCTCTTACAATTTGAACGTTTGTTTTGGATTTTTCTCTAATTTCAATTTTTTGGCCAGCTTTTACTCTAAAAGATGGAATATCAACTCTTTTTCCATCAACAAGTACATGTCCATGGTTTACAAATTGTCTAGCAGATGCTCTAGTAGTTGCAAAACCCATTCTATACACAACGTTATCAAGTCTTTGCTCTAAAAGCTGAATAAGAATTGAACCTGTGTTTCCATCTTTAGAGTTTGCTTCTTTATATAAAGCTCTAAATTGTTTTTCAGACACACCATACATAAATTTTGCTTTTTGCTTCTCTTGAAGTTGAAGACCATATTCTGAAATCTTTGTTCTTCTTTGACCATGTTGCCCTGGAGCATAAGGTCTTTTTTCTAAAGCAGATTTACCAGCGAGTCTACGCTCACCTTTTAATCCTAAATCTACGCCAAGTCTTCTTTCTAGTCTCTCAACTGGTCCTCTATATCTTGACATATCTTATACCCTTCTCTTTTTCGGTGGTCTACAACCATTGTGAGGAAGAGGTGTAATATCTTTCAAAGATGTTACTCTAATTCCTTCGGTTGCACCAATTGCTTTAACGGCTGTATCTCTACCAGAACCAGGACCTTGTACTTTAATCCCTACTTCTTTTACGCCATTTTCCATTGCCTTTTTCATAGCATCAGCTACTGCTTCAGTTGCTGCAAACGGTGTTGATTTTTTAGAACCCTTAAAACCTAAAGCTCCTGCTGAACTCCAAGCAATCACATTTCCCATTTCATCTGTTACAGTAATAACAGTATTGTTAAATGTTGCTGCTACATATACAACTGCTTTAGCTATACTTTTTTTTGCTTTTTTCTTAGCCATAAACTACTCCTTATGCCGCGCCGACAGTTTTACGTTTACCCTTACGAGTACGCGCGTTTGTCTTTGTCTTTTGTCCACGACAAGGTAAACCTCTTCTGTGTCTAAGACCTCTATAGCTTCCTAAGTCCATAAGTGCTTTAATATCTAAAGTTACTTTTTTTCTTAAGTCACCTTCCACCATTACATTTTCTTGAATATCATTACGAATAAGTGCAGCTTGTGCATCTGTAAGTGCATGAACTCTAATATTATAATCAATACCTGTTCTTGTCAAAATATCTCTTGACGTTTTCAAACCAATACCGAAAATGTAAGTAAGTGCATACTCCATTCTTTTTTTCTGTGGTAAATCAACCCCTGCAATACGAGCCATGTTTATCCTTGTCTTTGTTTATGTTTTGGATTTTTACAAATCACGCGTACGATACCCTTGCGTTTAATGATTTTACAATCATCACACATTTTCTTTACTGATGGTCTAACCTTCATGGTCTGTCCTTTTGATAGTTACGCGTATGAAGCAAAGCTCCACACACTACGCTGACGCTATGTCACCTTCAGAAGGCGGCTCACGCGACCAGTCGCTTGAAAATTATTGTGAACTTATATGTTCTTGCACCTAGGCATTTCTACCTTTATTTGCGTGGATAAACGATGTATTGTCTCTCCAACCCTTGAGTAATCGGTGCGGAATTAATCAAAGATTCTTCGCGCAGTTTCCTATACCTATAGTAATAGGGAGGAGGATTATACCGAAAATAATATTAATGTTTTCTGACGAGAGGTTCTTTGTTGCAAAATACACCAACATAGTATCCAACTAAAAAGGCTGGACACAATATTTGTTAGGTCTGCAAAATAACTAACAAAACTAATAGTTAAAGTGAAGTTTTAAAGAATATCTATTTTTTATCACTACTGTTTGTATCTACTTTATGGTTTTCTATCTTTGTGACATTGTGTTTTTTGCCTATAGATATTACCAATTTATCATTGATATATTTCATATTTATATCACTATCCTCTGCATCTGCTGGAAGTGTCACACTCTGTTGATACATATGCATAGAACTAGATGAACTATATCCATTGGATGTTTTTGTTTCCCTTTTTTGAATAACTTGTGATACCATAGACATAGTGCCATTCTCTGTACTTATATCTATTTTATTCTCTTTGCTCTTTGGTATATTTGTAACAAACTCATAATGATTACCCTTATCTACAAATTTGCTAGTTTGTTTGACCTTATATGCTACTACTGGAGATATTTGACTAGATATACGTTGTTGCATTCTGCTATTCATACGTTCAAACATTTTGTCCATATTTCGTTGCATATGCATCATCTCTTTAAATATATCATCACCAAAAGGGTCTTGCAAAAAAGCATCATCTGCCTGTATAACAAGCGTTGTAGTGATTGGTAAGATTAAAAAAGAAAGTATTTTGTTTGGCATATTGACTCCTTAAAATTGATTTGTCAAATTATATAGGTAGTAGTTTAATAGTTTTTAAACGATTAAAAATTGTCACATATGCAAACAAACGGAGCAACAACTAGATGTGTTAAAAGCAAAGAATACTTATAGGGCTTAAGCAAGTTAGAACGAGGAGGGGTAAGCAAAAGTAAGGTTTGTTACTTTTGGGATTAGCATAGTAAATTATAAGATAAAGTGGATGTGATTTTACTAGGTCTGAAATACTTATTTAGGATAAATTAAAACGGGTAAGACCCATTTTAATTTTGTATTTATTTGTATCTAAAAGTGATACGACCTTTGTCGAGACTGTATGGGGTAAGTTCCACTTTTACAGTATCTCCAGGGAGGATTTTGATGTAGTGCATACGCATTTTTCCTGCAATATGACAAAGCACAATATGCTTATTGTCAAGTTCTACTCTAAAGGTTGCATTTGGCAACGCTTCAACCACTTTACCGTCAATCTCAATTACATCATCTTTTGCCATGTGTATTTTCCTTTGTTACTTTTCGTTTGTTGAAGCAGTTGCTTCTGTTAATATTATCGCTTTGCCATCTACTACTGCTACTTGATGTTCATAGTGTGATGACCTTAATTTATCATCACTAATAACTGACCATTTATCTTCTAATAGCACAGGGTTTCCACTCTTTTGGCACACCATAGGCTCTAAACAAAAGACCATTCCATTTTTAATTTTGGGTCCTTGGTTAGGTTTACCTTCAAGATAGTTGGGAATGTTAGGTTCATCGTGTGGCTTAGTGCCGATACCATGACCACAATAGTCACGCAAAGGCACGAATCCTGCTTTAGTAATATAATCCTCAAGGAGTTTTGTAAGCTCCTTAAAACGCATACCAGGTTTTATAGAATCAATAGCGTGATATAATGCTCCTTTGGAACATGCTATCAACGCTTCGTCTTCAGCAGAGATTTTACCTACAGCCATAGTAATAGCCGCATCACCAAAATAACCATCTAATTTTGTGCCGATATCCAAACCCAACACATCACCATCTTTAACAACTGTATCGTCTGGTACACCATGTATGCATACTTCATTTAGGGAGGTACAGACAGAACCAGTAAAACCATAAAGCCCTTTAAATGACGGAACTGCACCATGTTCACGAATATACGCTTCACCTAAAGCATCAATTTCGCTAAGTGTCATACCAGGTTTCACAAGATTTTGAAGATATTGAAGTGTTTTTCCTACAATCTCGCCAGCTGCTGCCAGCTTGGCGATTTCGTTTGGTTTTCTAATAGCAATAGCCATTATAGACCTACGTTACCTAAAGTATCGTATTGGTTCATGGTTCTTTGTGCTTCTATTTTTCTCATAGTATCAAGTGCAACCTGAACGATAATAAGTACAGAAACTCCACCGAAGTAGAATGCTGCACCCATACCAGAAATAATAGCAAATGGTACAGTAGATATAATGGCTAGATATATAGCACCTGAACCAGTCAATCTACTTGCAACTTCATTTAAAAACTCTTTAGTGTGTTCACCTGGTCTTACACCAGGGATAAATCCACCTTGTTTTTTCAAATTATCTGCAATGTCTTTGGCATTAAACGCGATAGACGCATAGAAAAATGCAAAGAACATTACAAGCAAAAATGTAACGGCATTAAATGTCAATCCACCTGGTGCTAACGAATCAGCTACAGCAATGGCAATCGAGTTAGTGCTAGACTGCAACATAGTAAGTGGAAACATCAATATAGCAGATGCAAAAATAGGAGGAATTACACCTGAAAGGTTTACTTTTACTGGAATGTAGTTCATAACTCTTTTTGTTTGGTTTTGCATAATAGTTTTTCTTGAATAAGAGATAGGCACACGTCTCTCACCTAGTTCAACATAAATAATAGCAAAAATGGTAATAAGCATAATAGCCAAAATAGCCAGCACCACCATAAAATTCATCTCACCTGCGTTTACAGACCTAATAGTATTTCCAATAGCCGCGGGCAATCCAGAAACAATACCAGCAAAGATAATAAGTGAGATACCATTACCAATACCTTTTTGAGTAATCTGTTCACCAATCCACATAAGCAACATAGTTCCAGTAAGCATGGAGAATGTTGTCAAGATAGTAAATGTCATTGGGTCAATCATCACAGCACTAGCACCTGAACGTCCTGTCATACTTTGAAGCCCCATGGAAACACCAATAGCTTGAATAACAGTAATAAAGATAGTGAAATAACGAATGATTTGCATATATTTTTGCATACCGTCACGCTCTTTTTTCATTTGACCAAGTGCGGGGAAAGTAGCAGATAGAAGTTCCATTACGATGGAAGCAGTGATATAAGGCATAATACCCAAAGATATGATACTAAGACGGCTTACTGCACCACCAGAGAACATATTTAACATACCAACACCATTTCCTGAGTTGTCATCAAAGAAAGCTTTGATGACACCTAGGTCAACACCTGGCGTTGGGATATAGGCTAAAACTCTGTACGCAAATAGAAACCCTAAAGTGATTAGGATTTTTTGAGTTAAAGCATTACTCATCTTATTTTCCGCTTGTTGTAACAGCTTCGTCTTTGATTTTTCCTGCAAGGTCTTTCGCCGATGCACCAATCAATTTTACTTTTGTTACTGATTTACCAAGTTTATGTACAGACTTGATAGATTCCATTGTAATCTCGGCAAGTTCTGCAACTGCTTTGATTTTTTCTACATTGATTACATAAGGCTTCTCGATTTTAGACGTGAAACCTATTTTAGGCAATCTTTTATAAAGTGGCATTTGACCACCCTCAAAACCTCTTTTTCTTGAGTAACCAGTTCTTGACTTTTGACCTTTGTTACCACGTCCAGCCGTTTTACCTGTTCCTGAACCCTGCCCTCGTCCAACTCTTTTTCTATTTTTAGTTGAACCAGGAGCTGGTTGTAAATTATGTAAACCCATATTTTACCCCTTACGCTTTAATTCTAGTAAGTGCTTGAATAGTTGCTCTTACTAGGTTATTTGGGTTGTTAGAACCGATTGATTTGCTAAGAACATCTTGAATTCCTGCAAGCTCAAGCACTGGTCTAGCAGCACCACCAGCAATAACACCTGTACCCTCAGACGCTGGTCTAAGTACGATACGACTAGCATTGAATTTATGTTCAATGTCGTGTGCTATTGTTGTTCCTTTGATGTTTACCTTCACAAGGTTTTTGTGTGCATCATCTACCGCTTTTTTAATCGCGTCAGGTACTTCTTTGGCTTTACCAAATCCGTATCCAACTGTACCTTTTCTATCGCCAATTACTACAAGGGCTGTAAATCTAAATCTTCTACCACCCTTAACAACTTTAGTAACACGACCGATATTAACGATTACTTCTTCAAATTCTTTTTCAACTTCTTCGTTGTGATTTTTTTGCATCATCAGTCCTTATAACTTAATACCAGATTCTCTAAGTGCATTAGCAAAAGAGGCAACAACACCATGATAAAGATAACCATTTCGGTCAAACACAACAGATTCAATGTTAGCCGACTTTAAAGTCTCTGCCATTGCTACTGCTACTTTTTTCACATCTTCTTGGTTTGCTTTAAGTCCCATTTTTCTTCCATCTACAGTAGCTAATGTAACACCAGTAGTGTCATTAATAGCTTGTGCATAGAAGTGTTTATTAGACTTGAATACAGATAATCTAGGAAGAGTATCTGTTCCGAAGATTTTACCTCTTACTCTAGCTTTTCTTTGAGCACGAAGTTTATTTTTTCTTTTTTGAATACTTTTTAACATACTACTGCCCCTTACTTACCAGCTGCTTTACCAGCTTTTCTGATGATAACTTCATCTGTATATTTCACGCCTTTACCCTTGTAAGGTTCTGGTGGTCTGAAAGATCTAATCTCAGCTGCGGCTTGACCAACGGCTTGCTTGTCTGTACCGCTAAGAGTAATAACATTTTTCTCAACTTTAACTTCAAGACCTTCTGGTATCGCGTAATCAATTGGGTGTGAATGTCCCAATTGGAGATTAAGTACTTTACCCTGAACGGCTGCTCTGTAACCAACACCATTGATTTCCAAAGATTTACTATAACCCTTGTCTAAACCAATAATAATGTTGTTAAACAACGCTCTATATGTTCCCCAAAACGCTGCATCTTGCTTCTCTTCGCCTACTCTAGTAAAAGTTACTTCAGAACCATCTATAGAGATTTCTACTCTACCGTGTGTTTCAAGTCTTTTTTCAAGATTGCCCTTCTTAGCCACGAGACATGTACCGTCTAGTGATACTTCTACACCACTAGCTACTGTAACTGGTCTTTTTCCTACTCTTGACATCTTCTCTCCTTACCAAATACTACAGATTACTTCGCCACCGATACCACGTTTAAACGCTTCATCGTTAGCAATCACACCTTGAGAAGTCGAAACAACCAAAGTACCGTAACCATTTTTAAAAGTTCTAATATCTGCTTTGCCTTGGTGTACACGACGACCTGGCTTAGAGATTTTTTTAATCTCATTAATAACGCTTTTTTCATTTTCGTCATATTTGAGAACCACTTTAATTGTTTTCTTGTTTCCATCTTCTTTTACTTTAAAACTCTCTAAGTAACCTTTATCTACCAAAATAGATACAGTCGCTTCAATCGTTTTAGAGTGAATAAGTGTTGTAACGTCTAGTCTTCTTTGTGCAGCATTTCTTATACGAGTAAGAGAATCTGCAATTATATCTGTCATCATCTGTTTATTCTCCTTACCAGCTTGCTTTACGCATACCAGGGATTAAACCCTCGTTTGCCATTTTTCTTAAACACACACGACAAAGTCCAAAGTCTCTGTATACGGAGTGAGGTCTACCACAAATGTTACATCTTGTATATGCTTGAGAAGAGAATTTAGGTGCTCTCTTCTGTTTAGCTATCATTGATTTCTTAGCCATTAGTTTCTCCCTTTAGCAAAAGGCATACCGAGCTTTTCTAAAAGCGCGAATCCCTCTTTGTCAGATTCAGTACTTGTTACTATTGTAATGTTCATACCGTGTGTTTTAATGATTTTATCAAATTCAACTTCAGGGAACATAAGTTGCTCTTGAAGACCGAAGTTATAGTTACCACGTCCATCAAAACCTTTTCTAGGTGTTCCTCTAAAGTCTTTTACACGAGGAAGTGCGATAGACACAAGCTTATCAAAGAAAGTGTACATATTTTCACCTCTAAGAGTTACTCTTATACCAGATGGTGCACCTTCTCTTGCCTTAAAACCAGCAACTGATTTTTTGGCATTGACTACCACTGCTTTTTGACCAGCGATAAGTGATATTGTATCTACCATATTTGCGATAAGCTTAGAGTCTTTTCCTTCTTCGCCTGCACCTACAGAGATAACAATTTTCTCAAGCTTCGGAGTCTGCATCGGATTTTTAATCCCGCACTCTTCTTGAAGTGCAGGAACGATGTCATTGTACTTTTGCTTCATTCTACTCATAAGATTATGCCTCTACTTTTTTTACATTTGAGATGTGGATTGGCATTTCAATATCGCTAAATCCACCCTCTTTGTTTTGTTCACTTGGCTTAATAGCTTTTTTAGCCATTTTACACCCAGCGACAATTACTGCATCTTTTTTAGTAAGTACCTGAAGAACTTCTCCAGTCGTACCTTTGTCATCACCAGCGATAACCATTACAGTATCACCTTTTTTGATTTTAAATGTTTTTGCCATACTACCATACCTCCGGTGCAAGTGATACGATTTTCATAAAACCTGCATATCTTGTTTCACGACTTACAGGACCAAAGATACGTGTACCTATTGGTTCTCTTTTGTCGTCAATGATTACCGCAGCATTGTCATCAAAACGAATAAGTGAACCATTTTCTCTTTGGATCTCTTTTTTTGTTCTAACAACAACTGCCTTAATAACCTTACCTTTTTTTACTTTTCCAGTTGGAAGTGCTTTTTTTACAGAAGCTACGATAACGTCACCTACTGAGGCATATCTTCTTTTAGAGCCACCTAAAACCTTGATACACATAATCTCTTTAGCACCAGAGTTATCTGCTACATTTAATCTAGTAAAACCTTGGATCATTACACTTCTCCTCTTTTTACTATCTCAAGAAGTCTGAAACTCTTTGTTTTAGAAAGTGGTCTACATTCAATTGCAGTCACAGTATCACCAACATTAATGTCATTTTTCTCATCATGGATAAGATATTTTTTAAATCTTTTTACAGTCTTATGATATCTTGGGTGAAGAACTCTTCTTTCTACTAAAACAGTAGCAGTTTTATCTCCAGCCTTTTTAATCACAGTACCTGTTATTTGTCTTTTTGGCATAAATGACCCCTTACTTCGTAGCAGCTGTAATAGCTGTTTGAATTCTAGCGATGTCTTTTTTCGCTACTCTTAACTCAGCAGTATTTGTTAATTGCATAGTCTTTTGTTTTGCATTTAACGTAAACAACTCAAGTTTTTTCTCTTTAAGCATTGCTGTCAAATCAGTAGCACTTTTATCTTTCAAATCAGTATAGTTCATTACTATCCTTTAATGCAATAATTTTACATTTGAATGGCATTTTATGAATTGCAAGCGTAAATGCTTCTCTTGCTAGTTCTTCTTCAACACCTGCCATTTCAAAAATAATTCTTCCTGGCTTAATATTCATTACCCATCTATCAACAGGACCTTTACCCTTACCCATTCTTGTTTCAAGTGGTTTAGCAGTCAAAGGCTTATCTGGGAAAACTCTAATCCAAGTTTTACCAGTTCTGTTAATTTTTCTAGTCATTGTAATACGAGCTGCTTCAATTTGACGTGAATCAATTCTTCCTGCTTCGACAGCTTTTACTGCAATGTCACCAAACTCAATTTTGTTGCCGTTGAAAGATTTGCCGCGATTACGACCTTTCATCTGCTTTCTCCATTTTGTTCTTTTAGGCATTAACATAATTATTCACCTCTCTTTTGGCGTGGCTTACGACCACCTTTTTTCTCTTCTGGTGCTTCAGCTTGAATACCTTTAGCAAGTACTTCACCTTTGAAAATCCAAACTTTAATACCAATAATTCCATAAGTAGTATGTGCTTCAGCAAAACCATAATCGATTTTAGCTCTAAGTGTATGCAAAGGAACACGACCCTCTAAATACCACTCAGTTCTAGCCATTTCAGCACCACCTAATCTACCAGAAACAGAAACTTTAATCCCTTTTGCACCTGATTTTAATGCACCTTGAATTACTTTTTTCATAGCACGTCTAAATGCAGTTCTTCTCTCTAGTTGAGTTGCAACATTTTCAGCAGCTAGTTGACCTGAAGCTTGTGGACGTTTTTCTTCTTTAATGTTAATAGCTACATCTTTACCAAGCATCTTGATAAGTGTCGCTTTAAGTTTCTCAATGTCTGCACCTTTTTTCCCAATAATAATACCAGGACGAGCAGTTACAATGTTAACTCTTAATTTTTTAACAGTTCTTTCGATGATGATGTTAGAAACACCTGCATAAAAAAGTTCTTTTTTAAGGAATTTACGGATTTTGTAATCTTCTGCGATAAAATCTGCAGTTCTTCCTTTAGCTGGAAACCATCTTGATTCCCAGTTTCTATTTATTCCTAGTCTAAGACCTATAGGATTTACTTTTTGACCCATATTATGCGTCCCCCTCTTTTTCAGCTACGCCAACTTCTACAAGAATGTGTGCTGTTGGTTTAATGATTCTAGAAGCAGTACCTCTAGCTCTTGGTCTCCATCTTTTCATTACCGCTGCTTTGTCTACTCTACAAGAAGTAATAGTTACTTCTTCTGGTTCAAAGTCACCGTTAGCAACAGCTGAAGCTATTACTTTAGAAACGATACCCGCTGCTTTGTTAGGCATAAACTCTAACGCCGCAAGTGCAAGTTCAGCATTCATTCCTTGTACTTCTCTAGCGATAAGTCTAGCTTTTGTAGGAGATACTCTTACGAATTTCAATAATGCTCTACTCATATTAACCTACCTTCTTCTGAACAGAGCCTTTATGACCCTTAAATGTTCTAGTTGGTGCAAACTCACCGAGTTTATAACCTACATGATTTTCAGTTACAAATACTGGTACAAATTGTCTACCATTATGTACATTGATAGTCAAGCCAATAAACTCAGGGAAAATCACAGATCTTCTTGACCAAGTTTTGATTGCTTTTTTATCGCCAGACTCTTTTGCCGCCAATACTTTTTTCATTAGGTGACCATCGATAAATGGACCTTTTTTTGTTGATCTTGCCATATCTTAGCCCCTACCTGTTTTCTTTTTAGAGATAATTAATTTATCACTAGCTTGTTTTTTACGAGTTTTAAACCCTTTAGCAGGAGTACCCCATGGAGATACAGGATGTCTACCAGAGTTTGTCTTACCTTCACCACCACCATGTGGGTGATCAATTGGGTTCATGGCTGAACCACGTGTTTGAGGTCTAATACCTAAGTGTCGTGAGCGTCCCGCTTTACCGATTACTATATTTGAGAAATCTTCATTTCCTACAGTACCAATAGTTGCTAAACATTCACCAAGAACATATCTCATCTCACTAGATGGAAGTCTAAGTGAAACGTATTTACCATCTCTACCCATGATTTGTGCATAACCGCCCGCTGAACGTGCGATTTGACCGCCATGACCTGGACTCATCTCAATGTTGTGAACCAATGTACCTACAGGAATACTCATAAGCTTCATAGCATTCCCAGTCTTAATATCAAGACCAGATTCAGCAGACATGATTTTATCACCTACATTAAGACCTTTTGGTTGAAGTACGTATCTTCTGTCACCATCAACATATTTGATAAGACAAATTCTACAGTTTCTGTACGGGTCGTACTCAACAGTTGCAACAGTACCTTCGATGTTAAATTTATTTCTTTTAAAATCAATAATTCTGTATAATTTTTTAGCACCTGCTTCTCTGTGACGAGAAGTAATTCTACCGTTACTGTTTCTACCTGCTGATCTTGGAAGATTTTTAAGTAGAGCTCTAACACTTGCTTTAGCAGTAATATCACCGCTATCAAGGTTAGTCATATAACGACGTGAAGGTGTGGTTGGTTTATATGTTTTAATTGCCATCTTCTATCCTTATACCGCTAAGCTTTCGATTTTTGCATCTTCTGGAAGTTTAACGTAGAACTTTTTAGTGTCTACTCTTTTTCCTTCGATACCTTTAAATCTTTTCACTTTACCGTTTACTCTCATTGAGTTCACTCTAAGTGGGTTAATGCCAAAGAATTCTCTAAACACCTCTTTAAGACCATTTTTAGTCATTCTAGGAGTGGTTTGAACTACGATTACACCATCTTCTTGAAGAGCCAAACTCTTCTCTGTGTACATAATTGCTTTAATATCTGTAATATCTGCCATATTAAGCCTCTTTCGTCAATTTATCAAATATTGCTTTTTCAATCACGATTGAGTGATATGCAGCAGCAAGATAAGCATTAAGCTCATTTGATTCAATAAGATATGCATTTTGAAGGTTTCTAAATGCTAAGAAAGTTTTATCGTCAATCATCTCTTTTACGACAAGTACATCTCTTTGCTCTAATCCATTTACAAATGCCATAGCATCTTTTGTTTTACCTGACTCAATAGAGATAGAATCAACAACCAAAAGTTTACCATTTGCAGCCATTTCAGCTAGTGCATGCATGAGTGCAAGTTTCTTTTGTTTTTTATTTACTTTTTGGTCATAATTTTTATTTGTACTAGGACCAAATGCAACACCACCACCTACAAAGATAGGAGATCTAAGTGAACCTGCACGTGCGCGTCCTCCACCTTTTTGAGCCCATGGTTTTTTACCACCACCTCTAACAGCTGAACGATTTTTTGTTTGTGCTGTATTTGCTCTAAGTCCACTTGCATACGCTTTACAATAAAGGTAAAGGTTGTGTGGATGCACTTCTAAAAATGCTTGTGGAAGGTCTGTTGTTTTAATTACTGTTGTATTCATTATTTAACTATCCTTACTAATCCTCTAGCACCATTGTGTCCAGGGATTGAACCTTTTAATACTAATATGCCATTTTCAGCATCAAATGAGATTACATCATTTTTTACAGTTGTTTGCGTGTTACCGTATTGTCCAGGCATTTTTTTACCTTTTTGAACACGTCCTGGCCACTCAGCATTACCGATAGAACCAATACGTCTACCAAATCTATGTCCGTGTGACGCAGGTCCACCACCAAATCCGTGACGTTTCATACCACCTTGAAAACCTCTACCTTTAGTATCTAAAGACGTTTTTACAAGTGTTGTTTCAGAAAGTATGGCTGTGCTTAAATCGCCAGCTTCAGTACCTTCTGCTACTTCTATCGTCATAAATTTGTTAAACTCTTTAGATACACCAAATTTAGTCTGTTGACCTTCGATGCTCTTATTGAGCTTTTTACTTGAGTTGTACGCAACAAGTGCTTTTCCGTCTTCTTTCACTTCACAAACTTTCGTTTCAATGACTTTCAAAAGTGTAACTGGAACACTTGGTACATCAACAGTTCTGCTCATACCAATTTTTTCTATAATAAATTCCATCTCTACTCCTACTTGTCCATTGATCTGATTTCAACTTCGATTTCAGGTGCTAAGTCTAACTTCATAAGAGAGTCTATAGTATCTGAAGTAGCCGAAACGATGTCGATCATTCTTCCGTGAATTCTGATCTCAAACTGCTCACGTGCATCTTTGTTTACGTGTGGAGATTTAAGAACCGTATAACGCTTAAGTTTAGTTGGCATTGGAATTGGCCCTCTAATCTCTGCACCTGTACGTTTAACTGCATCTACAATAGCAGCAACTGATCTGTCTAACACTCTATGATCATAAGCTTTAAGCTTTAATCTAATTTTTTCCATATTTTACCTTTAAAGAACTCGTTAGCAAGGCAAAGCCTAGGTGCCTAAACACAGGATAACACAGTAAGTGTAACCCTCTAACATAAATTTAGGAACGCGAATTATACCCAAAATTTTAAAAAGCTACAATACTTTTAGTCTAAAACTTGTACAATATTAAAAAATATTTCCTTTTTAAAAGGAATAATATAGGCACTAAACAATGCAATTACTCGAACATTATCAAAATCAACTACCAAACAGTGATTTTTTCATACCTAGAAAATGCAACCTTTCTGCAAAAGGAAATATGAACCTATACGGCGTACGTGGTTCTGGAAAAACATCACTTGTTTTGGATTATCTAGCACAAGCAGAACAAAAACAAGTTCTGTATATAGATATGGAAGACCCAAACCTTACTTTTAATGACTTGGATACCCATACATTACAATCGCATATAAACAATAATAATATTCAAATTTTAGTACTAGACCACTATAGCGAAGAGTATCTAATCTCATTTCCAAATATATCACAACTAATTACTGTAACTAGAACTCCTATTGAAGACATTAATTTTATAGGCATAGAACTTTTTCCATTAGATTATGAAGAGTTTTTAGCATTTGAAAGTACTCCAACCCAAAATCAAGGCTTCAATCACTTTCTTAGGTCTGGAACTTTGCCACTTATTGCACGTTCACAAAAAAATATACAGCACACCATGAAAACATTCTATCGTGCTTCATTTGACTTGCAAGAACAAAAACTACTTCTAGTACTAGCACAGCACCACACCAAACACCTCACAACCCACCAGATATATACATTTGCCAAAGAGAAGTTTAAAGTATCTAAAGATTGGCTATACAGAACAATAAAAAATTTCGCAAATGAAAAACTTATAATTTTCATTGATGACAAGTATCATAAATCGGGCAAAAAGATGCTCATATTCGACTTTGCATTCGCCAAATATCTCACACTAGGACAACCTTTTATAATACAATTTGACACCATGATAGCTCTTACTCTCATAAGACAACACTCACACATACAAACACTTTCCATACATGGCTACATTAACGAAAAAAACGAACTCGTCATACCTGCACCATTTGAAAGCGAAGAGAGTCTCTGGATAAAGTCACAAAATAAATTTGGTCTATATAAAAAATATGGCATAAAAAAAATAATCATCGTAACTGTAGCAAATACTTATGAATATACTATAGAGAAACTACATTTTGAAGCTTTGCCTTTTAATGAATGGTCAGTTATCAGTGATGAGCTAACACTTATTTAAATAGAAAAAATTAAAGATTTCTAAGAATAAAAGAAATATTTTATATGATGCATTTAAAACGCACCCTACTCTAATATACTTAAAGCCTTTTCTATCCTAGCAACAGTCTCTTCTACCCCTAAGATATACATAATCTCATCAAGTCCTGAACCTGTCATGCTTCCTAAAAGGCTTACACGCAAAGGCATACCTATTTTACCAAAACCTATTTCTTTTTCTTCTACGATTTTTTCAATCACGCTATGATAGGCTTCTTTGGTCGTTGGACTTGCCAAAACAAGCATATCTGCAAAGTGATTTAAAATCTCTTTGGCTTCACCTTTGAAGGCTTTTTTAGAGGCTTTTGCGTCATATTCTAGGGGGGCATCTATAATAATTTTTATTTGTTTAGCCAATTCTACAAGTGTTTTACCTCTTTCTTTGGTAGCGTTTAATATTTCATGAGCTTTAAAATTTGTGCTTAAATCCACATCAAAATCTTTGAGTAAAGTAATGAGTTTTTCATCTGAACTTTCTTTAATATAATGGGCATTGAGCCATAAAAGCTTATCTAAATTGTAGTTTGAAGAAGACTTATTGATATTTTTGGGGTCAAAAAGAGCTATCATCTCCTCAATAGAAAAAATCTCTTGGTCGCCATGAGACCAACCCAAACGTACCAAAAAGTTTAGTAAGGCTTCGGGTAAATATCCCATCGTTTTATAGTCCATCACATCGGTTGCACCATCTCTTTTAGAGAGTTTTTTGCCTTGTTCGTTGTTTATCATCGCTACATGGTTGAATTTTGGCAACGCAAAGCCTAGGGCTTCATAGACCACTATTTGCTTAGGCGTATTATAAAGATGGTCATCTCCACGAATAACTTCAGTCAGTCCCATCAACGCATCATCAATGGCGACGACAAAATTATAAGTAGGAGTTCCATTGGCACGAGCAATGACAAAATCATCTACTTCAGAAGCATCTACTGAAAACTCTCCCTTGATACCATCAACAAAAGAGATACGCCCCTCTTGGGGTGCTTTGATACGAATAACAGGCTCTATACCCTCTGGAGGTGTGCCTTTGAAATCACGATAACGCCCATCATAACGTGTACGTTCTTTTTTTGCCATTTGCTCTTCTCTTAATGTGGCTAGTTCTTCTTTGGACATATAGCACTTATAGGCTTTACCTTCTGCCAAGAGTTGTTCTATATAGCTTTTATAAAGCTCAAATCGCTTGGATTGATAAATAACTTCGCCATCATGCTCCATACCTACCCATTCAAAGGCTTTAAGTATGGCATCTGTAGCCTCTTGGGAATTACGAGCCATATCTGTATCTTCAATACGCAAGAGAAATTTGCCTTGTGAGTGCTTAGCTGTAAGCCATGAAAAGAGAGCAGTTCTTAGACCGCCAATATGTAAATATCCTGTAGGAGAGGGTGCAAAACGTGTAATTGTCATAGAGAAAACCTTAAAATAAATTAAGGCATTATAGCGAAGATGTGTTAAACTTTTTCTCTTGTAAATTCTGCTACGATTTTTTGCAAAGCCTTGACCTTATCTTTTGCTTTTAAGAGTGCCTCTATATCTTCATTGAGTGCGTCTATAGGATAGATCGTAGGTCTTGTGATAAAAATAGAACTATATTTAGTCTTCTCTTCACTCTCATCTAAGAGTAGCTCTTCATAAAGCTTTTCTCCTGCACGAAGTCCTGTAAATTCTATTTTTATTTCATTTTCTTTTCCGTGAAGACGTATCATATTTTGAGCTAAATCGGCAATCTTAATCGGCTCTCCCATGTCAAGGATAAACAACTCTCCTCCTTTGGCAATGGTAGCCGTTTGCAATACCAATTGACACGCTTCAGGAATGAGCATAAAATAGCGTGTAATATCTGGGTGTGTGACGGTGACGTTTTGCCCTGCTTCAATTTGGGCTTTGAACTTAGGGATAACCGAACCACTTGAACCCAAAACATTACCAAATCTTACGGCAACTATTTCGGTTTTTTTAGCCTCTACATTGGACGCATAAAGTTCAGTCACACGCTTTGTAGCACCCATCACATTTGTAGGACGCACGGCTTTGTCTGTGGAGATAATCACAACTTTTTCTACCTCATGAGCAATGCTAAGGTCAATAACATTTTTTGTACCTTGCACATTGTTAAACACTGCCATCTCTTGATTTTCTTCACAAAGAGGCACATGTTTGTACGCAGCCGCGTGAATAACGATATCTATTTTCTTCTCTTTAAATATATTTCCCAATCTCTCTTTATCAGTTACTGAGACCAAAGCCAGTCTAGCCCCTGCAATTTGTTCACCAATTTGATATAAATTAAATTCACTATTATCCACAAGTGTAAGCGTTTTTGACCCCATTTTATGACATTGTCTTACAATTTCAGAGCCAATACTCCCCCCTGCTCCAGTGATGAGTATGGACTTATCTTGTATAAAATTTTGTATGGCCTTTAAGTCCAAATCTTTGGGGTGACGTGCGAGTAAATCTTCTACAGATATATCTTCTAACTTTTCATTATTGTCATTTAAAAGTTTAACTTGTTTAATGTCTGTTATGCCCATAGTATTTAATTTATCTACTAATGATTTTAACTTTTTTGGCGGTAAATACTTCATAAATATAACAGAGGTAATTTTTTTGTTATAGATAATTTTACCTATACTCTCTTCTGCGTATACTTTTACATTATGTATATATGAATTTGTATTGTTTTTCTCTTCATCTAATGCTATAATAGCTGCTGGATAATACTCCAAATCACCATGCAATGAACTTTGTATTATTGTTCCAATATTACTATTTATTCCAATAAGTAATGTAGGTTTTATATGAGACTGGCCTCTTTCTAGCAAAAAACGCTTACTAG
>Ga0256829_1000369_pt1 | contig 47744 bp, 44 predicted proteins | sample 131447metaG_FD_185979 | JGI IMG/M metagenome (GOLD analysis project Ga0256829, IMG submission 185979) | Hydrothermal vent microbial communities from Lau Basin, Pacific Ocean - 131-447 | ecosystem: Environmental > Aquatic > Marine > Hydrothermal vents | place: Pacific Ocean: Lau Basin | collected... | reverse complement strand
CCGCTGAGTGCGTATCTTTCGTTTGATAACCTCTGTGATGAGGTACACCGGCTACTCGATGGCTATGGTACTGAGTGCGCGATTAATTTTGAATAGGCACTTACTAGCACCAAGTACCAGCATGTTACTATCATCAATGGAAGTCCCTGAGATGGTGGCCGGGTAGCCTTTTAGATTGGCGGCCTCCGATCCCTGAGCCAACGGCCAGAAGACCGTACGTACTTTCAGATTACCCCGCTGGAGAGCCGTCTTTAGCATGGCCCACTGATTACTATCGCCCCAGCCTTCTTGGGCAGTAGTAGTACCGGAAGCAAGCCACATATCAGAGCCGATCTCAATGGCCTTAACGTAATCATCCTCGGTATACTTTGGAACTAAATTGTAGACCGGTGACAGGGCTGATTCGATAACTCCAGTAGGCTCACCCGTTATGGGATCCTTACGAATTTTCCCATCAGAGGGGTCTGAGCTGTCCTTATTGATGCCGGCCATTTCTAGAGCCAAACTGTTAGCCGACGATATCCACCCGGATATATGTTGAACATAAATGGGGTGTTTTCTGCTCACCTTATCAAGGTCAGCGCGGGTAGGATGGCGCATATCCAAAATGTTGCTATCGTCATATCCCCAACCCAGTACCCATTGCCCTTCTGGTGTCGCGTCAGCCTTCTCTTTCAGTAATGCGATCATCTCCTCAATACTCTTGACCCCACCAATAGGCGGACTATTGAGATCCACCCAGCCGTAGGCATACTCCGCAGTCAAAAAGAAATGTCCATGAGCATCGATGAAACCAGGAAGCATGGTCCGCTCCTTCAGGTCAACGATGCTGGTTTCACTAGTGGCAAGTCTCTGTAGATCCGCCGATTTACCCACAGCTTTAATCTTCCCATCCTCGACCGCCACCGCCTCCACAGTACCCAGCACATCATTCATAGTGATGATGTTGCCATTCAAGTAGATGGTGTCTACTGCGAAGACTATGTTATTGAAGCCCAACCACAACGGCACTAAAAAAAAGCCTGTGCGTAGTGTTTGCTGTAAGAAACTGCCCTGTTTCATTGAACTACCCTCTTTCACGTTATGCAGACGTGCCATACACTTAAGTCAAGTACCACGGCGCATCGATTCGCCAACGGCACTCCACCCAAATAAGACCTTAAAAAATAATCACGTAGCGATTAAAATAAATTGCTATATGATCGCCACCGATTACTTATCTATACAGGAGATGACATTGAAATAGTTACCATACGGACATCCATGAACGACGCACTCCATTATTCGAATCAACGAACAATCCAAAAAAATGAAACAATTTTCATTATATACCATCAATAGCTGCTAGTGCTCGCTCCTTCAACCAGGGCGGGATCGTACTTTTTTAGTTAAATTTGAATGAGTTACCAGTCTATGATCTAATTGCTCTCCCTGTCGGAGGAGCCCTTTCATGACGCTAATTGAACACCTTACACTTGTTGAAGAAACACGTTCAGATATTAACCGTAAACATGATTTAGTCGATGTCATGTTTCTAGTCATTAGCGCCATTATGGCAGGCGCTGAAGGCTGGCAAGACATTGAAACATATGGTGAATCTAAGGCTGACTGGCTACGTAAATACAGGCCTTTTACTCACGGCATTCCCCGCCGACATACTATTGCTCGTATTCTGCAAAGTGTGGTTCCTGAGTCCTTACTAGAAGCGTTGGCAAGCTGGATTAACGACTGTCGTAAAAGCAACGATAAACCTATTATTGCCTTTGATGGCAAAGTGTTACGTGGTTCTTACCGTAATAAGTCTTCTGAAGCGCTACAATTAGTGACTGCCTACGATACTGAAAAAGGGTTGGTATTGAGCCAGAAAGCAACACCGTCCAAAAAGGGAGAGATTGGTACGGTTAGAGCCATGCTGGACGTACTCAACCTGAACGGTGCCGTAGTGACTTTAGATGCACTGCACTGTCAGCGTGAAACCTTAGAAAAAATACAAGAGAAGAAAGCGCATATGGTGGTGCAGGTTAAACACAACCAACCTCTGCTACGCGAAGCGGTTCAATCACAGTTTCAAGAGGTATTCGACGCTAACAAAGAGCAAGTAATTGCCGAGCACAAAGAGACAGGGCATGGACGTAAAGAAGAGCGCTATGTCTTTCAATTAAAAGCTAAATTATCCCCTGAACTGGTAGATAAATGGCCCAGTATTCGCAGCATTATTGCCGTGGAACGGCATCGGGTTATAAAAGGCAAAGGAACGGTCGACACCTCCTATTATGTAAGCTCTTTGCCACCTAAGCATAAGATGATCGGGCACTATATTCGCCAGCATTGGCGTATCGAAAACAGTCAACATTACATTTTAGATGTGGTGTTTAAAGAGGACGCGTCACGCATTGCCATCGGAGATGCAGTTGAAAATATGGGGTTGTTTCGTCGTTTTGTCCTAAATATCCTCAAACAAAGCACTTGTGGAGCGCCTAGTCAGCGCAACAAACTGAAAAGAGCCAGCTGGGATGATAATTACCGAGCGGAATTATTTTTTGGCTAATATAGATTCTGGCCAAAAGTTAAGCAAAGTATGCTCCCACCCTGCTCCTTCAACACCGGCGTACCTTATTTTCCCAATAATAAAAATTCCAATATGAATATCCAGATAGAGATCCACGCCAAGGATAACCTCGTTGAAGCGAAAGTGATTATTCATGCGTGATTTTTCCACAAGGGATACCTCACCAATCCTGAGCGTAGAACGCGCGCCAGACAAATCAGTTAAACCTATTACCATATAAAAAATACTTATCATATCGAGTCACTATTCAGCGAAAATTTTTGAGCTTCTGGAAAAGCACTCGATCGGATTACGTGCTTTATAACGCTCTTTGTCGTGGTACTCCCGGGCTCCGGTTCTTACTTGGTTGAATCACTGAGGTGCCCCATGACACCTACCGATGTCACAAAACTATCTGAATCATAGCCCTTGTCTGCCAGCACTAAACCTGCTTTCATGTCTTCAATCAGGGCGTGGGCTTGACCATATTCCGAAGCTTGCCTGCTGTCAAAATGATGTTCCGGCAACAGATCTGACGCTATCAATTTATCCTGTCGGAAAGAGGCCAGCAGCCAGCAACCATGCATCTTTCGGCTGACCTTGACCGACCTAAACTACCACCGGTTTAATCGCCACTGAGCAGCAGCAAGTTCAAACTCAACTCTTACGTCTCATTAGTTCCGGGTTTGGATGGTTGGCACCACAGACATACCCACGCGTAGTTTATTCGCCTCAGGCTGACCAGAATCCACGCGAATGCGTAAGGGAAGGCGTTGCACAATTTTAGTAAAATTACCGGTTGCATTGTGTGGCGCAATGGCGGAGTAGCTGACCCCACTAGCAGGGCCTAAACTTTCTACTGTCCCTTTCAGGGTGGCGCCGGGCAAGGCATCTACTTTGATGTCCACCGTTTGTCCTATTTGGATATGAGCCAATTGCGTTTCGCGATAGTTAGCCTGGATATAGACGGCATCAAGTGGAACGATTGCTAGCAGTGGAGTACCGGTATTGACGAAGGCTCCGACACGAACCGATTTCTGTCCCACGGTACCGTCAACTGGGGCCGTGATACGCGTATAGGATAATTTTAATTCCGCTGCGGCTTGAGCGGCCTGGGCTTGGGCTAGCGCTGCTTTGGCCTTTTCCAGTTCAGCTTGCAGAATGGCCACCTGCTGCTGGGCCGCTTTTAGTCCCGCCTGGTTCTTCTCTTGGCTCGCCAGACGGATATTCAACTGTGATTGGGCCTGTTGCATGGCTTGGACAGTACCTGAACCATCGGCGGCCAGGTTGCGATAGCGTTCGTGGTTAGCTCTCGCCAATACTAGCTCGGCCTTATCCATGGCAACGGCTGCCTGCGCTTGGTGTATCGCGTTTTGCTGCTGTGCCAGACGAGCTTCCAGACTGGCGACACTGGCGTTAGCACCGGAAACTTGTGCTTTAGCGGCATCCACGGCGACGACGAAATCCCGGTCGTCAATGGTCGCGAGCAAGTCCCCAGCCTTCACCTGCTGGTTCTCCTCCACGAATACCTGATCGACCTTCCCAGCAATCTGTGGGGCAACAAAAGTGAAGTCTGCCTGTACATAAGCATCTTTTGTGGACTGACTTGATGCGCTTGATTCTGGCCGATTGAGATAAAGCACACAGCCTATCGCGACTGCCAATAGCAGTACTGCACTGGTGATTTTGGCTTTCTTTGGCAATGCCATGATGAAATGATCCTTATGAAGATGATGATAAAGAAGTACTGGCCTTCAGGTCAGGCGCAGGAATGTAGGTCAGCCGCAGCACGAAAGGAATCAAGAGCAGTGCCAGAACCCCCAAGGCGCGATAGGCATCCGCCACCGACAGCACCAATGCTTGTTGGCCGATAATGCCCATCAACGGGGACGGCTCAGGCACCGATGAGAGAGAGGACTCAGCTAGCGCGGCATGATCCAGCAACATTTCCCCGTGAAAGCGTCCGCGAACCGTCAGGAACTGCCCGACCACGGCACCGCCTATCAATGAGCCGAGAGCACGCAGCGTATTAATGGTTCCCGACACATAAGGGCCTTCGCTAGGGCGCACCACGCTGGTGGCGAGGAACAGCATTGATACCACCGCCATGGGCTGGCCGAGTGCTTGCAGCATCTGTACCATCATGAACTGATCCCGATTCCAATCTGGAGTAAGCCAACTGCCCGAGAAACACGCCAGCGCAATCAAAAGCAGGCCAAGGCTGAAAACGAAGCGAGCATCGACCCATTTCTGGTACAGCAAGACCGCTACTACTGAGCCAAAGATCAGTTGTGGCAAGGCGATAATCAAACCAATGGGAGCTATCTGCTGGGGGCGGTAATCCTGTAATGGCCCGAGGTAGTGCATTGGCAACATCACCCCGGAGCTCATGACCACCAGTAGAAAGACAAACAGTGTAAAGTTCAGCCCCAGGTTGCGCCGCTCCAGCAATTGCAACTTGATGAACGGCGAAGGGTGGTACCATTCAGTAAGTAGATAGACGCCCAGCAAAGTGAAGCCAGCCACCAATGACACGACAATCAGGGGGGAGTTAAGCCAATCCAGCCGCACCCCCTGATCCAGAGCAACCGAAATAAGGCCCAGCGCAGGCGCACCCAGTGCCAGGCCAACCCAATTGGCTTGCCGGAAACGCCCGGTCTGAATGGCATCCTTCGGCAGCCCCCAGGCAATCAGCCCACCAGCGATAAGGGCCAAGGGTATGATCTGCCAATACACCCAGCGCCAGTCGAGCAGTCCGTCAGTCCAATGCCCAGCCAACCAGATCGACACATTGGGTGCGAAAGTAGCCGTCAGTGCATACAACGCCAGACCATGCAGCCGTATATGGACAGGAAGGAATTTCAATGCCGCCATCATCAGCAAGGGAATCATAGTTCCGCTAGCGACACCTTGCACGAAGCGTAGGGCGAGCAACAGATCGAGACGCTGGATAAAGGGCATCACCAAGGCCAATAATGCGCAGGTGCCAATCATCCACAGCTCAAAGCGCCGCATGGACAGCGTAATGGCAAACCAGGCGGCGAAGGGCATGGCGATGAGCTCACCGGCGGTATACACAGTGGTAAGCCAGGAGGCGCCGTCCAGGCTAAAGCCCAACGCCCCTCGCACGTCCGCCAGCGCCAGCGCACCAACTCGGTTGTTCAGCCCCGCCATCATGGCGGCGACAAGAATGCCGACCAGGCCACCAAGCGCGCGCCCGGGTGGCTTTGCCGCCACAGCAGGCGAGCTTGCGGGCGGCTGTACTACGACCGTGCTCATTGGTCCGCCTCCAGGGATGACGACGCAATCGACAGGGCGTCCGGATCCCATCCGCCCCCCAGTGATTTGTAGAGGTTCACCAGCGCTAGGGTGGCGTCGGTGGCATTGTCATTGAGCCGGGATTCGCTCTCCAGCACGTTGCGCTGGGCGGACAGTACTCGCAAATAGTCCACCGCACCCTGCTGGTAGCCTCGCTCGGCGGCATTCAGCGCCTGTATGTTCTGCTCGTAGGACACCTGCAAGTTGGCGTGCAGGCTGCGTTGTGCTGCCCAGGCATCCAAGGCGTTATCCACTTCGTGCCAGGCCTGCAGTACCGTTTGCCGGTAGGCCAGCGCGACGCGCTTTTGTTTCGCCTCATTCAGTGCTAGTCGCTGTTTCAGCCGCCCCCCTTCAAAGATGGGCAGATAAACGGTAGGACCGACGGAAAAAAAGCGGGAATCCCAGCTATCTAGGTCGTCGGATTCAAAGGCTTCTACCCCAATTCGAGCTCCCAGGCCAATGCGGGGATAGAAATCGGCCCTGGCAACGCCGATGGCGGCGGTGGCCGCATGCAGTTCGGCTTCGGCACGCTGAATATCGGGTCGTCGCTGCGCCAGCTCGGATGGAACCCCCATCGGCACCTTGCTCGGCAATGAAGGCAGTGGCATGGCGTTTTTCAACTCGGTGTCGAGTGCCCGCGGTTGCTCTCCCAGCAGCAAGGCCAACGCATTCATCAAAGCGTTTCTGTGCTGAACGAGCGCAGGCACCATGCCCTTGACGGTGGCCACTTGCGCACGAGCGGACGCGACCTCAAAGCCGGTGGCTACCCCATTGCGTTCACGGCTTTCGATCAATTCCAGGGCTCGCTCGGCAATCGCCTGATTTTTCTGCGTAATGTTCAGCTGGGCCTGGGTGCCCCGTAATTGCAGGTAAACACGGGCCACCTCAGCGGACAATGCCACCCGGGTCGCCTCATGGTCGTATACCTTCGCCTCAAGGGCGGCAGTGGCCCCTTCGCGCGCTCGATGAGCTCGCCCCCACAGATCAAGCTCCCAGCTGGCGTCAAATCCGAGTTGCCAGAAACCGGTGGCGCTGGTCGGTGCTCCCAGCGCGGCCAGCCGCCCGTGCTGGCTGAGCCCGCCACGGGAATAGCTCGCATTGCCCGCTGCACCGGGCAACAGCTGGGCCGACGTGATACCCAGCTGTGCTCGGCTTTGCTCTATGCGTTCCGCCGCCATTTGCAGGCCCAGATTACCGGCCTGGGCTCGTTGCTGCAGTTCGGTTAATATCGGATCATTGAACAGTACCCACCACTGCACAGGCACATTGACTACGGATGTTTCCTGCATATGACGGTAATCATCCCGAGGCGATAACGGCGTTCCCGGCAGACGGTTGTCGGGCTGAACAAAATGGGGGCCGACCGCACAGCCGGCAAGCAGCAGTATACTGAGCGCTACCGTGGATTTACGCAGCGAAGGTAACAACGATTGTGGCGTCATATAAGCTCACCGAACACTTCAGTTCGAACCGATCGGTTCGAACTGGTGGCAAAAAAATAATCCGGGTAACATTGCCCACCAAGAAAGATGGGATGTACCAGGATAGCGATACGATTTGCACTGTACCGTACAGTTCGATACAGTATCAAGAATATACATCATTGCCAAGAGGCCGATTCAGATGCAACAACGCAACCTAACCGAACATGTTTCCCTTTCGGGTGAAACCGAGCTGAGTGGTAAAGCACTCAAGGTTTTGCAGGCTGCTCGAAAGGTATTTCTGACCCATGGCTTCAGTGCCGCCACCACCGACATGATCCAGCGCGAAGCCGGGGTTTCAAAATCAACGGTCTATGCGCACTTCACCAACAAGGAAGCGCTCTTTACCGCAGTGATCAAATCCGAGTGCACTGCTTTTACCAGAGCCCTGCATAATATCCGCTTTCAGCCGGGGCGACTGAAAGAAACCCTGGGCATACTGGCTCGGACCTATCTGGATGTGGTGCTCTCCCCGTCCGGACTCGCACTATATCGTGTTGCCATTGCCGAAAGCGCCCGCTTTCCTGCTCTGGCACATACCTTTTACCTTGCCGGGCCGCAGGTTAGTGCCAGGCTGGTTGCCGATCTGTTAGCCGGTGCCAGCCAGTCCGGTGAAGTGAATTTTGGTGACACCAGTCTGGAGGCCGTCGCCTGTATGTTTGTAAACCTGGTGCGCAGCGAGCTGCAGTTACAGTACCTGACTTACCCGGACAGCCCGCCCTCGGCAGCGCAGATAGATACTTGGGTAACCAATGTAGTGACCCTATTTATGCGTGCCTACGGAGGCGGTGATAAATAAACCAGAATCAACATAAACACTTGATGGCAAACACCGATTGCTCTGACAGCACCACAGGATCGGGAAGGTAATTGGCAACTTCACGGGAAAATGCGGGGAGTAGGGCCACCGGTCCTTATATCAGGAGCCTGCTGGCGGCGGGTAAATGCCAAGCATGTGATAAACCCGGTATAGCCTAATCCCGATGTCCGGCTGCAAGTGCACAACTTGCAAACTCAGAGCCTTCAATTTGTGCCGCTAAGCCAGGCTTTGCATGTGCCTCTTGAGATGCATTGTGTGATTATTGTTCTGTAGAAGTCAGCCTCATAAACACTCTTTCGGCCCACTTATCAATGTCCTCAGCGGTAATTGCTCCGGGCTTGTCAGACTTCTGGTGTGGGATCCAGGTGTGACTCTCCGCACCGACCAGGTTATCCAAATGCAGCTTCGGCCAGGACAGGGATGCCTTAAGCAACTGCTTTTCTATCTCAAACAAGTGGGGCTCTATGTCGCCAATTGCCTTGGCTAGGATCACTTTTGTCGACAAGGCCTTGCTTGCATCCGAGGTATCGACTTCCAGCAAATAGTATTCTGTAATACCTGCTGTAACATGGGCGACCGACATACATCTCGGATTTTGATCTGTTTCCAGTATATGCTTTTTGCATTTACCAATACTCGGCAGCTTTCTCAGCGGGTAGGTACTAACCTTAAATCCATATTTAACATCAAGCAAACCGAGCATTTTGAAGTAGCTCTCGAATTTGTTCAGATACAGGTAAGCATCATCAGTTTGGTCATCAAGATTATTCCACTCGGCACTCATCAGACGTCCGTATGGTCCTTGCTCTTCGGTACTGACATCTCTGTAAGCCTCGTCCAGCTCGCCATCGTCCTCGTGGCCTTTCCCCGTGGACTTTCTCTTTTTGCTGATCTTCGAGGTCTCCACCGCACGATTGAACGTAAGCTCAGTCGTGTTTTCCCGGATCATGACCGGCTTGTTTTCCCGGCTTCCTTCCGCCGCGTCATCCACGTTATACCCAGGCGGCCGCTCAGCAGCAGAGCCTGCTGCCACTCCTTTCCCGGCGACCTGAGTGAAGAACTTGGGACTGTAAAACTCGATATGCTCTGGTAAGTTGGCTGGAATATTTCTTATGCTGGTGACCTCGTAAACCAAGAGTGTTTGGCTTTCTGTGTCAAAATTGCCTTTCAACCTCAGGCTGGCTCCCTCCAATGCTGGAGGTTCGAACTGAAAGGCCCATCTTCGGTATTGCCCATCATCAACTCCATTACGCAGCTGGTAATTGCCAATACTGTCGTATGAACGCCTGGCGTCTGCGTCCATCAGCAACCAGGCAAGCACCCGGCGATAACCATAATCGTTAAACAGCTCTGCCGGACAATTGCAGGTATCCAGTACGTTGATGATGGCTTTTTCCCACACGTTGTTGTACTCAACTGCAAACTCATTGTTCAATACGTCGTGAAGTACCGAAGAGCGGGCCAGATAGCCATTGTGAAAAAAGAGCGACCTCGCAAGTTCGAACTGGGGAAGATAGACCCTGGTACCGTCTGGATGGCGGAACACGAAACAATGTTGCCTGGCTTCCTTATGCAACCGCCTTTCAAGGGCCGGGCAGTTATCAAGTGTGTCAATTCGCCATTCATGGGTCGAGGTTACTGTAAAAGTTATCTCGTAATTTTTGCGGTAATAGTCTTTGGTTGGGTTGATGATTTTCTTGCGTACCAACATAGGCGCATTAGAAAGAGAGGTTGAATCCTTTCCATGCTCCTTGCTGGGGTAGATGCTTAAGTTGATCCCCCACCTGACTCCGTCCATCCTGCAGAAAAAATCGCCAATCCCGTTGAGCCAGGTATCGTCCTTGAACCCTTTCAGGTAGGTGCTGCTGTTCAAATTTCGAGTACCTCCTCAAGAAATCGACGGGCCAGGTCGGTAAGCCGCTGCTCACTCAAGCCAGCTCCCCTCAGCACCTGCCAGCGTTTCAGTGGCTCGTCATCCCGTGTGATGTGTATGACGGTGCGGGTGATTCTTCTTATTTGATATTCAAATATACTTTCACAGTACCGAGCAAAAAACAAACTACACAAAGGTAGCAAATCCAGGTGTTTTTCAACGCTTGCCTTGTGCTCTAATTGATTTAAATACCAGTTCATCGATCGCCTGGGAGCTTCCAGTTGCACCTCGCTCTGCTCTCGAAGATCTATCAGCCTCCTGACCGCTCGCCAGTCCCGCTGAGCCCAACTAACCTTGGGCTGATGCGCATATTCCGGCTTTCTGTGAGCTTCGTTGGCCTTCATTAACCAATCTCTGTCACGGCGGTAGAGCCAGGCATAGATACCCCCGTATCCATTACTGCGGGCACCTTTGGTGCCATGTTGTGCGACTGCAGCCAGCCATTTATTTCGGTATTCGTTCGGCTGAGCCTTATCCGTCCCCTTCAACGCATCGTTAAAAGCCTTTGCAGCCGGATTGAGCCCAGCAACGACTCGAAAGACATTAGCCAGGTTCCAGCCTGGCTCCAATAAGGCATGGAGTACAACCAAATGCTCGAGATAGCTGAACGCCTTGCGGTGCTTTCGGAACATATTGCGCAACCAGCAGGGTTCACCGCTATTCGGCAACAGTCTGTACTGGCCAAGCCACTTTTCTCCCCAGAACTCGACGATCCTGTTAGCAACCAAATCGTGGCGGACTTGAGTGCCTCTGTTTAGATGGTTATCAGCCGCCAGGTTTCGATACCACTGGGTCCACTGGCAAAGCTCAGGTACAGCTACACTCCCAAGATTCAGCAATTCTCTTATGCTGTTGAGCATCAGGTCACTTTGCCAACTTCCGGGCTGCTGTACGACCGCTGGGCAAGCACTCTCACTGGCGGCCAGGAAGAGATGCCTGTGCATATCGTGACGACGAATATCAGACTCGACCAGTAATCCGTGAACCGGACAACTCTCAGCCCCGGCTACCTGCCAATCTCTCCGCCAATAGCATTCCCCATACAGGTTGATCTGTTCTTTCATGCAACCTGGGCAGTATCTGAGAAATGCAGGTTGTTTGATCCGAGAAGCCGCAACTCCAGCCGTGAGATGGACCGTACTTTTTCTGTTTGCTATGAGCTCACGGGTCAGGCACCTGCGCCGTTCTTCATCGATAAATGGAGCATAAAGGGGGAAGAGGGTATGTTCATAAAGCAGGTCGCCCGGCGTAATTCCAACTACTTCCGGATAGAGGTCTGCTATGCATTTCAGATGACCGGGTAAATCAGGAGTCGCGATAATCTTGGTATCGCCAAATACCTCCTGCAGCAATTCTTTCGGCGACACTATGCCGCTGTGTATCCCGTACCTCGCGATGGTGCTGTACAAAAGCTCGTCGCAATAAGGCAGAGGGAAACCCAGCATGTCACCCTACTTTCTTCAACCAACTCGGCACATCGAACAGCTCCTTGCCGTACATCAAGTCGTCGTAAAGTCGCCCCTTTTCAGCCTGGGAGAATTTGAACCTCAAATCTTCGGAAGGCAGCGTGTGCCAGTTGGAAGGTTTCATCTTCTCGATTTGGGCCTTCTTGGGCTTGGGTGGTTCGGAGTACCACTCCAGTATGAGCTTGCTCAATTCCGGCAAGGAAAGGTTTGGATGCTGTTTGAAGGCATTTTCGATCAGGGGTTGCAGCAGCTCCGATTCACAGCCCATCGCCTGCAGCATGTTATACAACCGCAGTGCCTTATCGTTACCGTTGAAGGCCGGCTCGATTTCCTTTTCGGCCTGCCGTTCGTTGATCCGCTTTCTCAGCTCAAGAAGGCGTTTGTCCATCGCCGGCAACTGCAGGTCAGAATATTTGACGATAAGCTCAGGATCTCCCCTGCGCAGGGCATCCAGCATGGGGTGCACCGGCTTCAGTTCCTGCTCATACACGGTACGCAGCAGTTTAACGGTTATTCGCTCCAGACCGGTCGATATGGCCCGCATCTGTGCCAGGACAAACAGCTTAACCACGATATCGAGCACGCCCTGTGACAGTTCGAACCAGCAATCACGAATTTCTTCGCTCAGTACCTCGTCACGGTGAGTCAGCCACTGGTATTGCCAGAGCTTGTCGGTAAAAGCCTGCCATTCGGTTTTTCTTGGCTTGCCGGTCTTGGGATCGACCCTGCCCGGTTCTCGCTGTACCGGCTCCCAGAACAACGAGCCGAATCCGGCGCTACGCCTGCCGGCCTGCAGTTCCATTTCAAATATGGATCTGGCCTTGGGCGTGCCGACCATTATCACGGGAACACCGATCACGTTTACCAGAGCAACAAAAAACTCCAGCATGGCTTCCTTGCTGATCGAACGCTTCAGCGTCAGTCGCTGTATTTCGTCGATAACCAGAACACCAAGCGCCCGCTGTGTTGCCACCTGCCCCATCAGCGATAGGAGCACTTCGGTGCTGTGGCGCTTGCGTGCATACTTCTCCTCGTAGCCGGTACTGAGTGTACGATCAACCTCGCGGAAAAAGTTCAGGCACAGACTCTTCAGCGAACCGTCAGAGGGACACTCGATTCTCAGATAGGTCAGCTGAACAAAATTGTATTCTTGGTGGTAAATGGCCTGCGGGTAGGTTGCCAGGATCCGGTTGATGGTCGAGCTCTTACCGCTGCCGGAACAACCGATCAGCGACAGACTTTTGGCGGTAGAATTTGATTGAGCGAAGCGGAAGTCGTTTGTAGCACCGGACATGATGCGCTGGTAGCCTTCCTGCATCCTCTTATTCAACGAACCGTCCGCTATGTTGCGGCCCACATAGCCTCCGCGGATCATCACCGATATTTTCTCTTCCAGCTGCTTATGGATCGACAAAGGCTGGAAGAAGTCGTCAAGCAGTGCACTGATCTGGTGGGCACGAAGATGCCCTTTTTCATAGCAATCCTGTGGGTTGAATGTGAGCTTGCCGGTCAGCTTAACCTTGAGCGCTTGCAGATCCATGATGGGTGGAAGGGCCTCGATTAACGGATTACCACGATAGCGATCGAGACCCGGGTCGATGTAAACGGCATCAACAAAGTTTTCTGGCAAAGGCATCAGTCGTCCTCAAACAATTCGTCGATGTAATCCGGATAGTCCAGATCCGGCTCGGATTCGGAAATATGAATAACCTTTCCTGAAGGCTGGCTTTTATCCGTGTCAGGACGATACGCCTTCTCGGATCGCTCCCTTTCCTTTTCCTTGCGTTTGTTTTCGTTTATGTCTCTGATCCGCTGAGCATTGGAGATGCCGGATGTATCAGGTGCCGCCTTTTCAGCATGAGCAATTTTGTTGATGATAAATTCCTCATGCTGTCGCTTTTTAGACCCCGAAAGCACTTTGGCCTTGGCCATCGTTTTCTTCTGTTCGTCTCTGATCTGCCAGACATCCCAGAACGAAGCGCCCCGAAATTCCCGGGATATATCAGCCAGATTGCAAGTCCAGTACTTGATACTGCCCTTTTCCGGGAAAAGGTAGATTTGATCGGCCACCATAGGATCGTAGGCAGCTTCAATACTCGCAGGGCGTTTGACACCCCTGCCCCGATGTAACCAGCCCTGCTGCAACAGCTCCGATGAGGTGTAATAAATGCCAAACATACAGGCCCCTTTATCGGATATGGTAGCCCTTTGTCGTGGTAACAGGGCCACACGCAGGGCATCCGGATCAGCCTGATGCAAACGTCCGGTTCTGTGCTGCAAACCCCAGTTCCATAGGTGAATGGGGGTGGAGGGCAAATCCGCAGGCATGTCGGCGTCCCGGTCGTACTTCTCCAGGACAGCGTATTGGTTGTGGTAGAGCACGGACGACAAGATAATCTGGGCGAAATCCCTTACTGTCAGCTTGGCATCCAGCCGGTAATCCTTTCCGCCTCGTTTTTTTACCATGGTGCCGGATACATAACCGGGCACGAAAGGGCCGAAGGACGCCTGTATCGCCTTGAAATTACGCTCCACTATACCTTTGGCATCGCCCCGGTAAGGCGGCGTATTTTCTATTCTGACCGTAAAATTGCTTTCCAGGCTCTCTATCTGATACCCCAGCAGTTCACCTCTGTCCGCCAGGATGGCATCCGGAAGACCCACACACGGCCAATCCTCCGGGGTGATATCGAACTCCAGATTCCTGCAATGGCCCGTTTTATCCGTCACGGCCATATACAGGGCTTGCATGGCCGCTACATAGGAAGGGGTCTCGAACCCTATGTAGAAGCCGGCCACCATGCGGCTGAATACGTCAATCACCATGTAGACCACAGGCCGGCCAACGATGTTTCCCCGTTCGCTGTCGGAAACCACATAGATATCGGCAATGGTAGCGTCGATTTCGTAGCGGGAGCCGGGACCAAGCACCTGGGTATTCGCCGTACTGTGCAAAGGCCTGATGTCCTTGTTGTATTCAATATTCGACACGCGCTTGCTAAGCGTTTCCGTCTGGCAATATTCGCGTTTGTAGAAGTGCATCATCTGCCAATTGCTGGGCAGCTCCTCTTCCGGAACATCCGGAAAATAGTTGCGATACAAGGTCTGAAAGCGGCGATAAGCATAGGGAAAAGAGTGCCCCTTATCCTTCAGCAGGTATCTGTCTATGGCCATACGGAACAGGCGTTCAGTAAACTCGTCTACTTTGGCTCCGACCCCCGGCATGTCCCTGCGAGGACGCCCCAGTTTCTTGTCTTTGGCAATCCGTCGTTGACCCTTGCCCCCTGAGTGCTTGTAGTCAGGCAACAGAGCATTCGGCATCTGCCCCCGCTGCCAGTATCGCCGGGCTAGCCGGTACAGCGTCTGCTTGGTAGAACCCTTTTCGGCAAGAATGCTGTTTATCACTTTGCCCCGGCTTTTCGGCTCAAAGAAATCGGGCAGCTCAAGCAAAGGTTTGATCAGAGCATAGTTACTATCCCGTTTGGTTCTGGCAATACTGCCCTCCTGCGGGGATTCAAAGGCAAGCTCCTTGTAAGGGTCTTCCGTGCGCAGCAAATTCTCCAGCTCTATGGCTTCTACCAGCTCACCGACCAACGTGATCTCGGGAAAGGCCGTGTCATCGTCTATGTCGATCCAGACCAGATGCTCGCCGAGCAGTTGAAGCACACGGTAACGGCGTTCACCGATCTGTAGCACCTCATTGATTCGAAACAAGATACACCTCCCGGATAAACCCCAGATCTCCGGCTTTCAAGTCCTTCGCTTTAAGCTTGGTGGTAGGAATAAAAATATCGAAGGTAAAATAGCGCTTAGCCAACAACCGCCTCACCTCGTAAAGTGATTCGCCAAGTGGCAAGCTGTAGGCTGCATCCAGTTCCTTACAGATAGCGAGTACTGTCTTGTTCGGGTTCCTTTCAAAGTGATGGGCGTAGAACTCGATCTGCTGCAACGTCAGCTCTTCATCCTCTTCTTCCTCCCGCTGTGCCTGATAGAGCCACTTGATGTTTTGAGTCACCACGGCTGGCACATCTGCCTCAGTGACCAGATACCAGGGCAGGGCCTTCTCCTTCCAATATCGACGCTCCAGTTCCAGCTTTTCCACCGTTCGAACATCGTTAAGCGCCTCTCGGTATTTCGCCTGCAGCACAAACCTGGACTCTTTTTCATCGGCCGAGTCCACCAGAAAGTCCGACGACATATACTGATCGACCCCCGCAATACACGGGTGCTTTATTCCGGCATCAGTGGCCAGCTGACGGGTAACATCTCTTTCAAGGGGAAACTGCTCGCGGACTTGGGTAATTTCGCTGTGCCACTCCAGAAGCAGAAAGACGGAAAGTTCGAGATCGGATAACAGGTGGTGGGTTCGCCTGGATTTGTGGCCGAAGACGCGATGGACCCGCCCCAGGGAAGGCAGATCCCTAACCGTCAGCCAGGGTTTGTAGTCAGCATGCTGGCCGCTGCCTCGACCTTCTTTCATCCACCTTGCAAACAAGGCTTCAGTAAATCTCTTATTGTGTGACGCCATGAAAAAACCGCCGGACTCTGCTCATTAAACGAGCATAGAATCGGCGGTTTCAGTATGCAACTTTATTTCTCAGTATGATACTTTAATACTTAGTATGATACTTTATTACCCTCCCACAACTGCAATTAATTGTGACACGGCACTTATTCGACGGTCACACTCTTGGCAAGGTTACGCGGTTGATCCACATCGGTGCCTTTGAGCACCGCTACGTGATAGCTCAGCAGCTGCAACGGTAGAGTGTAGAGCAGTGGTGCCAGTGCTTCGTGTACTTCAGGAAGTTCCAACACACGGATATCATCTTGAGAGCTGATTCCTACCTTTTGATCGGCAAACACAAACAGCTGGCCGCCGCGGGCGCGCACTTCTTGAAGGTTGGATTTCAGCTTTTCCAACAGGTCATCATTCGGGGCTACTGAAATTACCGGCATCTCGCTATCCACCAGCGCCAGCGGGCCGTGCTTAAGCTCCCCGGCAGGATAGGCTTCCGCATGGATATAGGAAATCTCCTTGAGCTTCAGCGCGCCTTCTAAAGCAATGGGGTAGTGCGCCCCACGACCCAGGAAGAGCGCGTGATGCTTCTCTGCAAATGCCTGAGAAAGCACTTCGATCTGCCGATCGAGACCCAACACCTGCTGACAGAGCGCGGGCAGTGCCTGCAGGGCGCCAATGATCTCTGGCTGCTCTGGCTGGCCTTTCGCTTTACTGACCGATAGCGTCAACAGCATCAGCGCAATCAACTGAGTGGTAAAGGCTTTAGTCGAGGCCACACCAATTTCGGGGCCTGCGCGGGTCATCAGCGACATGTCCGACTCCCGCACCAGCGAGCTTCCGGGCACGTTGCAGATCGCCAGCGAGCCGACATAGTTGAGCGTTTTAGCAAAGCGCAGCGCCGCCAGCGTATCGGCCGTTTCTCCAGACTGGGACAGCGTTACAAAGAGCGTGCCTTCCGGCACCACCGGGTGGCGGTAGCGATATTCCGACGCCACTTCGACCTGTACCGGCACCCCAGCATAGCGCTCCAACCAGTAACGCGCGACCATGCCTGCATGGTAGCTGGTGCCACAGGCAATAATATGCACATGGCGCGTTTTCTGGAACAGCGCCAGCGCATCCGGCCCAAAACTCTCTACCAACACGCCGTGGCTACTTAAACGCCCTTCCAGCGCGGCACTAATAACGGCGGGCTGCTCAAAAATCTCTTTGAGCATGTAATGACGATATTCGCCTTTGCTAGCCGCACCGTCGCCATGTTCAAAGGTATGGATAGGGCGCTCAACGTCATTGCCTTGGCGATCAACAATGCGAATCACCCCATGCTCACGCAGCTCGACTAAATCGCCCTCTTCCAGATAGATAAAGCGGTCGGTCACTTGAAGCAGCGCCAGCGGATCAGAGGCTAAAAAGGCTTCATCAATACCAACACCTACCACCAAGGGGCTGCCTTGGCGTGCGCCCACGACCACGCCGGGCTCGGCCGCACTCATTACACCCAGGGCGTAGGCACCGCCCAAGCCACTAACAATCTCTTGTGTCGCCTCAAACAGCGTCTTGCCCGTAGCGAGTTTGTCCGCCAGCAGGTGGGCGATCACTTCAGTATCGGTTTCCGAAGTGAACGTGTAACCGCTGCCTTGCAGCGTCTCTTTAATCTGCTCGTAGTTTTCGATAATGCCGTTATGCACCACGGCGACGTTATCGCTGCTGTGGTGCGGATGGGCATTGGCCTCGGAGGGTTTGCCGTGGGTGGCCCAGCGCGTGTGCGCGATACCGCTGTTGCCTGGCAGCGCGGCGGCGTCCAACTGTTCAGCGAGTGCCGCGACTTTGCCCAAAGCCCGGTGACGCGTTAACACACCGCTGTTAAGCACCGTCATGCCAGAAGAATCGTATCCGCGATACTCCAAGCGTTTCAGCCCTTCCAACAAGATTCCCTGCACATTACGCTGCGCAACCGCCGCGACGATGCCACACATAACTTGTTCTCCTAAGGCGCTCTCACGCCGTGTAATCCAACGTGCTAATACGTTTATTTAACCTTTTTAACCGGGCGCGGCCAGTCGGGCTTCTCTAGCTGCCGGCTGCGGGTGACCGCTAATGCATACTCAGTCACATCTTTTGCAATCGTGGAACCAGCGCCCACAGTGGCACCCTTACCTACCGTGACAGGTGCCACTAAGGCAGTGTTGGAGCCGATGAAGGCGTTATCGCCAATTTCGGTGCGATGTTTGTTCACGCCATCGTAGTTGCAGGTAATGGTGCCCGCGCCCACGTTCACATCGCGCCCCAGGCGCGCATCACCCACGTAGCTTAAATGGTTGATTTTACTACCTTCACCCACGTCGGCATTTTTGGTTTCGACAAAATTGCCCACCTTGGCTTTCACGGCTAAGCGCGTGCCAGGACGCAGCCGTGCGTAGGGGCCGACCTGGTTAAGACCCGCCGCCACGGCCGTGTCGATCACGCTGTGGCTGTGAATCTCACTCTCTGCGCCAATGGTGCTGTTTTTGATAATGCAGTAGGGGCCCACCCGCACGCCTTCGCCAAGTTCGACGTCCCCTTCAAAAACACAGCCTACGTCGATGAAGACGTCGTGGCCGCAGGTAAGCTTACCGCGCACATCAATTCTCGCTGGGTCAGCCAAGGCAACGCCTTGGGCCATGAGCGTCTCTGCCGTCTGCTGCTGGTAAGCACGCTCCAAGCGGGCCATTTGCGAGCGGTTATTGACCCCCTCTACCTCGGTGGCGTTATGGGGCTGCGCCGTGGCGACCTTGACGCCTTCGCTGGCTGCCATGGCGATAACGTCCGTCAGGTAGTACTCGCCCTGGGCATTTTCCGCTGATAGCTGGGGTAACCAGCGCTTCAATTGGGCGCTGGTCATGGCCATGATGCCGGTGTTGCACTCGGTAATTGCCAGCTGTTCGTTGTTGGCATCTTTCTGTTCCACAATCGCCACGGCGTGACCATCGCTGTCGCGCACAATACGGCCGTAGCCGCTGGGGTCATCTAACGTGACCGTTAACAGGCCCATATGTTGCTCATCCACCTGAGCCAGTAGATTAGCTAGCGTATCGCGGCGAATCAGCGGCACATCGCCATATAGTACCAGTACAATACCGCTGCCTAAGTGAGGTTGAGCTTGGGCAACCGCATGGCCGGTGCCCTTCTGCTCTTCCTGCAACGCAAACGAGACCTTGAACTCCGCCAGCGCCTCACGCAGCTGGTCGGCACCGTGACCAATCACCACGTGAGTACGGCTAGGGTTCAAGCCGTTGGCCGTTTCCAGCACGTGCTGCACCATGGGCTTGCCCGCCAGCGTATGCAGCACTTTGGGAAGTTGAGAGCGCATCCGTGTGCCTTTGCCCGCCGCAAGGATGACGATATCGAGGTCGTGCATGTTATTCACCTGTCTCCGTTTGGCGATTCGCCGTGGGCGCCGCCCAGGGTTCGATGCCCAATTCGTCGATCAGCGCATCACCGAAATAGTTGACGAAGGCCGGACTCGCCAGGCTGCGCCAGCGATCCCCTTCGCGTACTAGCATCAAAATATTGAGATTGTTCTCGACGGCCAGCTGCATCCCCTGTTCGCTCCCGACGACGGTGAGTGCCGTGGCCCAGGCATCGGCCCAGGCGTTCGAGGGGTGAAACACCGATACCGACGCCAATTGATGCTTGATGGGCCGCCCGGTTCGCGGGTCCAGAAGATGGGAGAAGCGCTCACCGTCGACTTCAAAGTAGTTACGGTAATCACCGGAGGTAGCCACTGACATGCCCTCCAACACAATCACATGTTGCGCTTCCGGTACCCCGCTTTGCGGCACTTCAATGCCGACACGCCAAGGCGTTTGATCTTCGATGTCCCGGTAACCACGGGCAATCAGCCCGCCACCGATATTGACCAGGTAATTATCGATGCCCTGCTGATCCAGATACGCCGCCACGCGATCGGTAGCGTGGCCTTTGGCGACGCCAGAGAGATCGGCAAATACATCCCGGAGGCGACGCGCCTGCATCCGCTGGGTATCCACCTCGACTGCATCGAACCCAATCGTGGCCATGCGCTCGCTTAACTCGGCCTCGCTAGGCACCTCTTCGGGACGTGCCTCGGGACCAAAGCTCCATAGATTCACCACATCGCCAATGGTGATATCAAACGCCCCTTTGCTTGCTTCCGACACCGAGCGGCTTATCGCCAGCACTTCGATCAGCTCGTTAGAGAGCGGCTGCCACTCGTTGAGCGGCGCGTCGTTAAAGGCGACTAGTTCTGAATCGTCACGGTAGGTCGACATCGCTTGGTCAACGTCTTCCATCTCGGCCAATATGCCCTCTTCCAAAGCATTGGCTTCGCCCTGCGTCAGCGGGTCGACCAGAGTAATTTGATAATAGGTGCCAAAAATACCGCCTTCAAAGCGCACTGGTGACTCCAGCGGCCGATCATTTTCTGAACAGCCCGCCAGCAAAACGCCCACCAGCGCCACGACGCCCAGTCGCTTACACGCAGTTTGATAGCCTTTCATCCGATGTCCTTCATTGAACGCGCGGGTTAGAAATGAAAAAACCAGAGTAGCCAGGCACCAAACAGCACGCGGTATACCACGAACGGCTGCATCCCCAGCTTTTTGATTACGACGAGAAAGTAGTGAATACACACGAAGGCGCTGATACCCGATAAAAGCACCCCTATTAGCATAGCGGGTACGTCGATCGAGTGAGGCGCTTTGACGAGATTCACCGCTTCGAGGCCACCGGCGAGCACGATGACGGGAATCGAGAGCAAAAACGAGAAGCGCGCGGCGCCTTCTCGATTCATGCCAACCATCAGCGCCGCGGTCATCGTGATCCCCGAGCGCGACGTACCGGGGATCAGCGCTAATACCTGAGCGCCGCCGATGATCAGTGCGTCTTTTAGCGTCAACTGATACTCGCTGCGGGTACCGCGCATTTTCCAGTCGGCGTAGCCTAGCAGTAAGCCGAACCCTATCAGGCTAAGGCCGATGATCAGCGTCGAGCGCATGTAGCCTGCGATCAGGTCATGGAGGAGAAAGCCGACGATGCACACCGGCAAGGTGGCCACGACTACCCAAAACGCTAGACGCGCATCCTCATTGACGCCGTTGCCTCTTACCGCCGTGAGGCTGCTGGCGATCATTTGCCAAATTTCCTGGCGAAAATAGAGGACGACGGCGCTCAAGCTACCCAAGTGGAGTGCCACATCGAACGCGAGACCTTGATCTTCCCAGGTGGTGAGCACCGGCACCAAAATCAGATGAGCGGAGCTGGAAATCGGAAGAAATTCTGTGAGCCCCTGCACCACCGCCAATACTACCACTTGGAGCCAATCCATAGGTCGTCCTGTCTATGTTCTGTGTTGCGTTATGAAATGAGGTCGTCTCACCTGCAGCGGCGCTTAGGATACACATCCCAACTTTCATTGTCCGCACCGGTAACGCCTGAGAATGCACAAGAGGGTATAGAGCTTGCCCGGCGGTAAGCTACAATGGGCGTCTATTGGAAGTATGCGTCCCTGCAGGTACCTCATGACTCAGACCGTAGAAACGCCAGTGGTTCCCAATCGCGAGTTAGATAGCCAAGAGGCTAAGCGCGTAACCTATATCGGCGCTTGGCTGGACGGTTTGCTGAGCATTATCAAAGTCGCCGTTGGTTTTTTTGTCGGCTCTGCTGCGCTGATTGCCGATGGTATCCATTCGCTCTCTGATCTTGTGACCGATGGGTTCGTGCTGGCAGCCATTCACTATGGCCGCCAGGAGCCAGATAACGATCACCACTACGGCCATGGCCGAATCGAAACCCTCACCACGCTGCTATTAGGCAGCGTCCTAATCTTCGTGGCGGGGGGTATTGCGTGGTCAAGCGTGGATCGCCTGTTGAGCGGCACAGAAGTGGGCGCCCCGGGGGCGCTTGCGATCGTCATCGCCATACTGGCACTGATTAGCAAAGAGTGGATTTTTCGCTACACCATGCGGGTCGCGAAACGCTTGAAATCCAAGCTTTTAGAAGCCAACGCTTGGCACTCGCGCAGCGACGCACTTTCAACCGCCGTGGTGCTGGTGGCTTTAGTAGGCGCACAGTTTGGCTTGGGCTGGCTAGATGCTGTGGCCGCCATTATCGTTGGCCTGATGGTCGGTAAAGTGGGTTTAGACCTGTTGTGGGAGTCCGCTCGCGAACTGGTCGACACCGCACTCCCCGAAACAGTACAGCAGCAGATGCATGACGTGGCGTGTAGCGTCCCCGGCGTGGATAGCGTGCACGACCTGCGCACCCGTCAATCGGCAGGTTGGGTGATGGTCGATCTGCATGTGGTGGTGGGGCCTAAAATTACCGTCTCGGAAGCTCATGAAATCGGTAATGAAGTGAGCCGCCGTTTGCGCCACGAGTTTCCTTTGCTCACAGATGTTATCTTCCACGTTGACCCAGAAGATGACGCCGGTGAAGGCGACCCCAGCCGCTTGCCCGGCCTGCCGCTGCGTCCAGAAGTGGAAGCGGCGCTGAACGAGCGCTGGTACAAACATCCGGTATGGCGCACGCTGAACGAGCTACAGCTCCACTACTTAGAAGATAAGGTATCGGTATCGCTGATTATTGGCGACGCCGTTCACCAGCCGCCTCAGTGTTTGGCGAGCCAGCTCAAGGCGCTCGCCAGCGACATCGAGTGGCTGGGTCATGTGGAGGTCATGTTCATCACCCGGGCGGCCAGTAGCGCCATGCGCTAGGCTACCCTAACCCAGGTCAGACGCCGGCAAGTATGGCCGTTGCAATACTGAAGTAAATCAGTACGCCGGTGGCGTCGATCAGCGTGGTCACCAGCGGAGCCGAGGCCGTCGCGGGGTCTACTTTGAAGCGCTCCAAAACGAACGGCAAGCACATGCCGATCAAGCTGCCAAACAGCACGATGGTCACCATGCTGAGCGCCACGATGATGGCCACCGCTTCCCCGCCACGAAAAATCCCAATGGGGGCGACGGCAATGGCCATGGTCAAACCCAATGAACCAGCCACCAACAGCTCACGCCCCAGCATCTTGCTCCAATCCTTCACGCCTACGTCGCCGGTGGCCATGCCGCGCACCATCAGCGTGGCGGCCTGCGCACCGGCATTACCGCCGCTACCGATCAGCAGCGGTAAGAAAAATACCAGCGCCACCTGAGCAGCAATGGTCTCCTCGAAATAAGCGATACCAGCCCCCGAAAAAAGGTTGGCAAAGACCAGTAAGACCAGCCAAAACACGCGTTTGCGGTAAAGACTCCACAGCGGTACCCGGCTCACGCCATCCTCTAGCTGACCGATGGACATCCCTTTGTGGATATCTTCGGTGGCCTCTGACTCAGCAACATCCATGGCATCATCGTGAGTCACGATGCCTACCATACGGCCATCGGCATCAACCACGGGCAGCGCCAGTAAGTCATACCGAGCCACAATTCTCGCCACCTCCTCCTGCGCTTTATCCACAGGGATTTTGATGACATCTTTGATCATGATGTCATCCACCAACGCCCCAGGGCGCGCGACCATCAGTTGACGCAGCGACATGGTGCCGATCAGATGGCCGTCGCTGTCCAACACATAGAGCTGGTAGACCGTTTCCGCATCGGGCGCGGTTTGGCGCACGCGCATCATTGCTTGTGACACCGTCATGCCACTGGCTATGGCAACATAGTCAGAGGTCATGATGGCGCCGGCAGTGCCCTCTTCATAGCTCGCCAAGCGCTTGAGATCCTCGCGCTCCTGGTGCGCCATACGACGCAACAGCGCTTCGCGACGGTCTTCCCCAAGCCGGTTGAACAAATCCGCCCGCTCGTCGGAGCCCATCTCTTCGAGCAGTTTGAGCACCTGGCTATCGGACAGCTCTCCCACCACCTCGAGCTGGCTCTCTTTGGGTAGATAGCCCAACACATTGGCGGCTCGCTCGGTGGAGAGAATGTCCAACACCGTCAAAGCGGCGCTTAACTCCTCATCCTCTTCGATCAGCTCTTCGAGCACTTCGCCAATATCAGCCGAGCGGATTTCGGCGAGGCGTTCCGCCAATTGCGACTTACTGGGATCTTCCTTGACCAGCTCATCGAGAAGCTCGGTCTTCAACGCCTGTAAGGCTTCTTCGTTTAGCGCCATCGCTCGCTCCTGAGACGTTCAACTCTGGGATGACTCACCCGCATATTAACAGACAAAAAAAACGCCCCTTAAACCCTGAATCGGGTTTAAGGGGCGTTTAATTACGCAGAGCGTCTAATTAGCCTTTACCCGCCTTCTTACGCAACTGCTGAATCGTTCGCAGTTGGGCAACGGCTTCGGCGAGTTCAGCGGCAGCGCGGGTATAATCCAGCTCCGCTGACTTCTCATTAAAGGCTTTCAGCGCCTGCTGACGCGCTTCTTCAGCAGCGGCCTCGTCGAGGTCGCTGGCACGCGCCGCAGCGTCTGCCAGGATCGTCACGACATCTGGCTGAACTTCCATGAAGCCGCCAGAGACAAAGAAGTTCTCTTCCTTGCCATCATCGTGGATCACGCGGATCGGGCCCGGCTGAAGCTCGGTCAGCAGCGGGGCGTGCCCCGGCAAAATGCCGAGGTCACCCATAATCCCGGAAGCAATCACCTGCTCAACCTTACCTGAGAAGATGGATGCTTCTGCGCTGACGATATTGCAAGTGAAGCTATTCGCCATAGCGAATCCCCCTAATGGACGGGATTACTTCTTCATCTGGTTGGCTTTTTCGACAGCTTCGTCGATGGAGCCGACCATGTAGAAGGCCTGTTCCGGCAGATCGTCGTAGTCACCCGCGAGGATGCCCTGGAAGCCACGGATGGTGTCTTTCAGCGACACGTACTTACCGGGCGAGCCAGTGAAGACCTCGGCCACGAAGAACGGCTGCGACAGGAAGCGCTGGATCTTACGCGCACGGGCAACGGCCAGCTTGTCTTCATCAGACAGCTCGTCCATACCCAGAATCGCGATGATGTCCTTCAGTTCCTTGTAACGCTGCAGAACGTTCTGCACGCCACGCGCTACGTCGTAGTGCTCTTCACCAACCACCAGCGGATCCAACTGACGCGAGGTAGAGTCCAGCGGGTCAATCGCGGGGTAGATACCCAGCTCAGCGATTGAACGCGCTAGTACTACAGTCGCATCCAAGTGGGAGAAGGTGGTCGCCGGCGACGGGTCGGTCAAGTCATCCGCAGGAACGTAAACGGCCTGTACGGAGGTGATAGAACCGGTTTTCGTAGAGGTGATACGTTCCTGCAGAACGCCCATCTCTTCGGCCAGCGTCGGCTGATAACCTACCGCAGACGGCATACGACCCAGCAGGGCGGATACTTCGGTACCGGCCAGGGTGTAACGGTAGATGTTGTCGACGAACAGCAGAACGTCGCGGCCTTCATCACGGAATTTTTCAGCGATGGTCAGACCGGTCAGCGCGACGCGCAGACGGTTGCCGGGCGGCTCGTTCATCTGACCATAGACCAGCGCTACCTTGTCGATAACGTTGGATTCGGTCATTTCGTGATAGAAGTCGTTACCCTCACGCGTACGCTCACCTACACCGGCGAATACAGAGTAGCCGCTGTGCTCGGTAGCGATGTTGCGGATAAGCTCCATCATGTTAACGGTTTTACCAACACCCGCACCGCCGAACAGACCAACCTTACCGCCTTTCGCGAAGGGGCAGACCAGATCGATGACCTTGATACCGGTCTCGAGCAGCTCGTTAGACGCTGCCTGATCGGCATAGCTCGGCGCTTTTCGGTGGATCGGCATGCGCTCTTGCTCACCGATCGGGCCAGCTTCATCGATCGGCTCGCCGAGCACGTTCATGATGCGACCCAGCGTTTCCTTACCGACCGGTACGGAAATCGCGGCACCTGTGTTGGTTACGTCCAAGCCACGTTTCAAGCCCTCGGTGGAGCCCATGGCAATGGCGCGTACTACGCCGTCGCCCAGCTGCTGCTGGACTTCGAGGATGGTCTCAACGTTGGAGACCTTCAGCGCGTCGTAGACCTTGGGCACAGAGTCCCGCGGAAACTCTACGTCAATCACCGCGCCGATGATTTGTACGATACGTCCGCTCATCTTGGTTCCTCTCAAAAACCTGCAAATGAAACCTGTCTGCCGGGAGCCACCTAAGCGATGGCAGGCTCCCTTGGCGTTATACGGCTGAAGCGCCGCCGACGATCTCGGAAATTTCCTGGGTGATGGCGGCCTGACGGGCCTTGTTATAAACCATCTCCAGATCGTCGATCAGGTTGCCCGCGTTATCAGTGGCACTCTTCATAGCGATCATTCGGGCGGCCTGTTCGCACGCACCGTTTTCGACTACCGCCTGATACACCTGCGATTCGATGAATCGAACCAACAGGCTGTCTAGCAACGCCTTGGCATCCGGTTCATACAGGTAGTCCCAGCTTCCGGGACGGGCGTTTTCTTCGTCATGCTTAGCGTCTGCGCCCATATCGGACGACAGAGGAAGAAGCTGACGCACTACCGGCCGCTGCGTCATGGTGTTAACGAATTCGTTATACACCACGTACAGGCGGTCTAGGCGTCCTTCGTCGTACGCTTCGAGCATCACCTTAACACTACCGATCAGACCCTCGACGGTCGGTGACTCTCCTAATCCGCTTTTCGCAGCAATCAAGTTGCCGCCGTAGTTGCGGAAGAAGGCACCGGCCTTCGAGCCGAGGGCGCAGAAGTCTAGCTCAGCGCCTTGCTGCTTCCAGGCAACAGCGTCTTTCACCACTGCCTTAAACAGGTTGACGTTTAAGCCGCCACACAGGCCACGGTCGGTGGAAACCACAATGTAACCAACGCGCTTTACCTCGCTACGCTCGACCATGTAGTCGTGCTTGTACTCGGGGTTTGCGTCGGCAATGTGGCCTACCACGTTACGAATCTGCTTGGCGTACGGCTGGCCAGCCTTCATCAGATCTTGCGCTTTACGCATTTTCGATGCAGCCACCATTTCCATGGCGCTGGTAATCTTCTGCGTATTTTTAATGCTCCCGATCTGGGTGCGTATCTCTTTTGCAGCTGCCATAGCGATCTACCTTTCGTTCGTGGCTCTCAGAAAGCATGCAAGCCCGCCCGCAGGCGGGCCGGACATTACCAGCTCTGAGTCGCCTTGAACTTCTCGAGACCTGACTTCAAGCCGTCCTGAATCTCGCCGTTGTAGTCGCCGGTCTGGTTGATCTTGTCGAGCAGCTCGCTGTGCTCGGACTTCATGTAGTCGTGCAGGGCACGTTCGAAGTCCAGCACCTTGTCGACGCTCACGTCATCCAGGTGACCTTCGTTAGCGGCGTACAGAGACAGCGCCATTTCCGCCACTGACATCGGCGAGTACTGCTTCTGCTTCATCAGTTCGGTCACGCGTTGGCCGTGCTCGAGCTGCTTGCGCGTCGCTTCATCAAGGTCAGAGGCAAACTGCGAGAACGCCGCCAGTTCACGATACTGAGCCAGGGCTAGACGAACACCGCCACCCAGCTTCTTGATGATTTTGGTCTGCGCAGCACCACCTACACGAGAAACCGAGAGACCTGCGTTAATCGCCGGACGAATACCGGAGTTAAACAGGTTGGTTTCCAAGAAGATCTGACCATCGGTGATGGAGATAACGTTGGTCGGAACGAACGCCGATACGTCACCACCTTGTGTTTCGATGATCGGCAGTGCGGTCAAGGAACCGGTTTTGCCTTTCACTTCACCGTTGGTGAACTTCTCAACGTAGTCAGCGTTAACACGCGCAGCGCGCTCCAGCAGACGTGAGTGGAGATAGAAAACGTCACCCGGGTAAGCTTCACGGCCCGGCGGACGACGCAGCAGCAGCGATACCTGACGGTACGCAACGGCCTGCTTGGAGAGATCGTCATACACGATCAGCGCGTCTTCACCACGGTCACGGAAGTACTCGCCCATGGTGCAGCCAGAGTAAGCGGCCAGGAACTGCATCGGTGCCGGGTCGGCAGCACCTGCAGCGACGATGATGGTGTGTTCCAGCGCGCCGTGCTCTTCGAGCTTGCGAACGACGTTAGCAATGGTCGACTGCTTCTGACCGATCGCTACGTAGACACAGGTAACGCCCTTGCCTTTCTGGTTGATGATCGCATCGATGGCAATGGCAGATTTACCAATCTGACGGTCACCGATGATCAGCTCACGCTGACCACGACCGATCGGCACCATAGCGTCGATAGATTTCAAACCAGTTTGGATCGGCTCATCAACGGACTGACGGGTGATAACGCCGGGCGCTACTTTTTCTACCGCGTCGGTCATTTTAGCGTTGATATCGCCCTTGCCATCGATGGGATTACCCAGCGCATCGACAACACGACCAATCAGCTCAGGGCCTACCGGAACTTCAAGAATGCGACCGGTACACTGAGCGGTCATGCCTTCTTCAAGCTGCAGGTAGTCACCCAGGACAACGGCACCCACGGAGTCGCGCTCCAGGTTCAGTACCATGCCAAAGATGCTGTTGGGGAATTCGATCATTTCACCGAACATCGCGTCTTCGAGGCCGTGAATTTTCACGATACCGTCGGAAACGCTGACGATGGTGCCCTGATTACGGGCTTCGGATGCGACGTCAAGCTTCTCAATTCGCTGCTTGATGATGTCGCTGATCTCGGAAGGATTCAGTTGCTGCATGCCATGTCCCTCAGACTCAAGCGGTCAGCGCTTCGGAAAGCCGGTTCAATCGACCACGCACCGACCCGTCAATGACGGTATCGCCGGCACGCAGGATGACACCGCCAATAAGCGACTTGTCCACCTGAGTAGTAATGGAGATTTCGCGATTCAAACGTTTCTTGAGCGCGTCTGCTAGCTTGGTCTGCTGTTCGCCGTCCAGCTCATAGGCGGACGTAACGGTCACTTCAACACGCTGTTCATGTTCGGCACGCAGGTACTCGAACTGTTCAGCGATAAAGGGCAGTGCCGTCAGGCGACCTTGGTCGGCCAAGGTATCCAAAAAGCGTGACAAATCGTCGTTCTGCTGTTCCGGCAACATATCGGAAAGCAGCGCTACTTTTTTGTCATTCTCAAGTTTTGGACTGCCCATCAAGCGACGAAAGTCGCTGTTAGCAACCGCAGCGCTTAAAAAACTAAGCGCCTGAGACCAGCTATCAAGCGCCTCATGATCACGCGCGTATTCAAACGCCGCCTTAGCGTAAGGACGAGCGACGGTAAGTAATTCCGCCATGGGTCACCTCCTTACAGTTCAGCAGCAAGCTCATCAAGTAACTTGCGATGTGCTTTCTCGTCGACCGAAGCTTCTAATACACGCTCGGCACCAAGGATGGCGAGGTGAGAAACCTGGGCACGAAGCTCGTCTTTTGCACGATTCACTTCTTGCTCAATTTCGGAACGAGCGCTTGCCATCAGGCGTTCGCCTTCAGCGCGAGCCTGTTCGCGTGCTTCTTCGATCATTTGAGCAGAGCGCTTGTTGGCTTGCTCGAGAATTTGAGAAGCCTGCTCCTTGCTTTCACGCAGCGTTTGCTCAGCGCGCTCTTGAGCTAGCTCAAGGTCGCGAGTCGCACGGCTGGCTGCGTCCAAGCCATCAGCAATCTTTTTCTGACGCTCATGAAGCGCGTTGCTGATCGGAGGCCACACATACTTTATGCAAAACCAGACAAAGATCGCGAAGGCGATCGTCTGCCCGATAAGCGTCATGTTGATATTCACAGGGATGTACCTCTGACAAGTTCGTGGCGACCGGAGTGAAACAAAACCGAGCGGGTTAGCCGCTCGGCGATGCAATCATTAACCGGCAACAACGAAGATCAGGTACATCGCGATACCAACACCGATCATCGGAACGGCGTCCAGCAGACCGGCCATCAGGAAGGTTTTGGTCTGCAGTTGGTCGCCCAGCTCAGGTTGACGTGCAGTGGACTCGATCAGTTTGCCACCGAGGATAGCGAAACCGATACCGGTGCCCAAAGCGCCCAAGCCGATCATGATGGAGGCAGCAATGTAGATAAGTTCCATGGTAATGCTCCTAGTTTTTCAAGTTTAAGTGCAAGGTTGAGGGTTAAGGTTAAGGGTTAATCTCACGCAAGCGGTGCGCTTAGTGATGCTCGTGAGCAGCACTGAGGTACACGACGGACAGAACAGTAAAAATGAATGCCTGCAGGACAACGATCAGAATATGGAAAATCGCCCACGGCACATCCAACAGCCAAATTGCCCAGAACGGCAGCATGGCAATCAGAATGAAGATAACTTCACCCGCAAACATGTTGCCGAATAGACGCATTGCCAAGCTGAACGGCTTCACCAGCAGAGCGACAATTTCAAGCAACAGGTTGAAAGGAATCAGCGCCCAATGGTTGAACGGCGTCAACGACAGCTCCTTGGCAAATCCACCTACGCCTTTCACTTTGAAGCTGTAGTAGAGAATGAGGCCAAAGACGCCCAACGCTAAGCCTAGGGTGGCGTTAACGTCTGTTGTCGGCACGATTTTCATATAATCGACGCCTAACTTGCTGAACAACACCGGGAAGTAATCGACCGGAATGATTTTCAGCGTGTTCATGAAGAGAATCCACACGAACAGCGTCAGCGCTAGAGGGGCAATAATAGGATTGTGCCCCTTGAACGCACCTTTAATCATGTCTTCTACGAACTCGAAGACCATCTCAACGGCGTTTTGCAAACCGCCAGGCACCCCAGTAGTCGCCATTTTACCGGCTTTACGGAATAGGAAAATGAACAGCAAGCCCATGGCAATCGACCAGCCCATGGTATCCAAGTGGATCGCCCAAAAGCCCATTTCACTTGCTTCTTCAGCAGAGTGCGCCAACGACCAGCCATTCTCTGGGTGCTTACCAAAGGTTAAATTCTGCAAGTGGTGCTGGATATAGTAAGTCGTTGAGACTTCGTTACCTGCGGCCATAGACATGTCACCTCAATTAGTTGCGCGGTGCCTTAGCATCAGCAATGGAGCCAGCCAATGTGTCAGAACAATCGCGACATAAGCGCTAAAAAAGAAAGCTGGGTTTGAGGGGGGCACGGCAACAAATACGGCTGTAAAGAGTGCCACCGTCAAACCAAACTTACCTGCCTCGGCGCGCAGCAGCATCGCTGACCGCTGAGAAACGTTCGTATGTAAAAACCCCATCCGATAGACAAAAAAGGCATGTGGCAACAATGCGACAAGGGCGCCTTTCAGTACTGAGGTCACGCCCGCTAGCTGTGTCGATGAATACGCAAGCAACATAGCCATCAGCGTCACTAGCAGTTGAATAATGGCCAACCGTAGGATGTACGCTTTACGTCGCTGGGTCTCAATTCGCTGCATATTTCCCCAGTACGTCAAATGAACGGCCATTATTGCTTTGGCAGATAGGTGACTTAACACCAACCTGCACAAATCTTGCGCGATTATAGGGAAGCGCTATCACACCTTCAACCGAAGTTGCACGGAATTCGCGCGTTTCAGCCTCGACTTGCGACCAAAGGGCTAAAAATAGGCCGTATCTTTCATTAGCGTGCTATTTAATATGCGCTAGAATTCCATCCAGCTCTTCAAGGCTTGTATAACGAATAGTGACTCGGCCTTTGCCTTTTTGACCATGATCAATCGAAACAGGCGCGCCGAGAAGCTCGCCCAGATGGGTTTCTAAGCGGGCCACATCAGGTGTTTTGGCTGACTGCTTGGCAGAAGATACAGGCGCCTGATGGGTTTGCACCTTTTTCACCAGCGCTTCGGTGTCGCGCACGGTAAGGTCTTTATTGACCACTTCATGGGCGACTTGGCGCTGCTGTGCACTGGTTAACGAGAGCAGTGCGCGAGCGTGACCCATATCTAAATCGCCCCGCTCTAGCAGGGTTTGCACCTCTGGGTCGAGGGCCAGCAGACGAAGTAAGTTGGCAACCTGGGTACGAGACTTACCCACTGCATCAGCAATCTGTTGCTGAGTGAGCTCAAATTCATCGCCCAAACGCTTCAGCGCAATCGCTTCTTCAATCGCGTTGAGGTTTTCCCGCTGGATGTTTTCAATCAGCGCTAAGGCCAGCGCGACTTCATCACTCACATGGCGTATGACCGCCGGAATAACGTCCAGCTCGGCCAGTTGCGCGGCGCGCCAGCGGCGCTCACCGGCAATAATTTCATAGCGGTCTTTACCTACCGGACGCACCACGATGGGCTGCATCACGCCTTGGGCACGGATCGAGTCGGCAAGCTCTTCCAGGGCTTCAGGCTGGATGTCTCGGCGCGGCTGATACTTCCCACGCATCAGTTGCCCAAGTGGCAGACGCTCCAGGCGTTCAGCCATTGCGTCATCCACCGCCACGTCTGGCATCGGGGCGTCGGCGCTCTCAAGCGTTGCGCCACCGGTCAGGTCTAAACTGTCACGACGACGTGCGCCCGCACCAATCAGGGCATCCAGGCCACGTCCTAGCGCGCGTTTACGCGTCATTCGCTTTCCCTCGTACTTTTAACGTTATGTACTTTGAACGCTACAGCGGCAACCGTTACAGCGATAGACGCCGAATCATCTCTTTGGCCAACACGCGATAGGCTTGGCTCCCCCGCGAAAAACGCGCGTATTGAGTGACCGGTACGCCGTGGCTTGGCGCTTCAGCGACTTTCACGTTGCGCGGAATCGTCGTTTTCAAAAGCGCATCGCCGAAAAAGTCGCGTAGCTGCTTATCTACTTCTCGGGTGAGACTGGTGCGCTTATCGTACATGGTGCGCAAAATGCCGGAGACAGCCAGCTCAGGATTCACGCTTTGCTTGATCTGCTCCACCGTATCCAGCAGCGCCGAGAGCCCCTCTAGGGCGTAAAATTCACACTGTAGCGGAATCAGTACGCCATGCGCGGCGGTGAGCGCATTCACCGTCAGCATATTCAGCGATGGTGGGCAGTCGATCAGCACCACGTCGTAATCGTCCGCGACGCTGGCAAGTGCAAGCGATAGGCGGCTTTGACGTTGGTCGCTATCCAGTAATTCCACTTCCGCGGCGGTCAGGTCGCCGTTACCGGGTAGAACATCGTAATGAACCGGCAGCCCGCGAACGATAACCTCGCCCGCAGTGGCTTCGCCAAGCAACACGTCCAGCACGCTTTTCTCAAGATCGTACTTGTCGATCCCGCTGCCCATGCTGGCATGGCCCTGTGGATCCAAGTCCACCAGCAGTACGCGGCGGTCAAGAGCAGCCAGGCTGGCGGCCAGGTTAACGGCTGAAGTGGTCTTGCCCACGCCGCCTTTTTGGTTGGTCAGGGCAATGATCTGGCTCACTACTCAACTCCTTTTGGGGTCAGGATCAACAGCTGCCGCTCGGCCGTTTCAAAGGGTACATTCAACAGGTGGCGCTCGCTGAGTTCAATGCCTTCCGGCAGGTTACGCAGCTCGTCATCAGCACCGGGGCCTTTCATTGCTAGCCACTGGCCATTTGCAGATGGCAGGGGGCGCGTTAGCGTCACGAAATCCACCAAACTGGCAAACGCACGTGAGATCACCTGATCAAAGTGCTGGCCGGTGAACTGCTCTACCCGTGCCTGAGTAGGCGTCACGTTCGTCAGCGCCAACTCCATCACCGCTTGGCGCTGGAAGCGGACTTTCTTGCCATTGCTATCCAGCAGCGTCACCTGAAGTTCGGGCTTCATAATCGCGAGTACCAAGCCGGGTAACCCAGGCCCTGCCCCCACATCCAGCAGCGTTGGGCCGTGAACGTAGGGAGCAACGGCGGCGCTATCCAGTACGTGACGCGAGACCATTTCTTCAACATCACGCACTGCGGTGAGGTTATAAGCCCGGTTCCACTTGTGCAACAGCGCCAGTAAACCAAGCAGTTGCTCTCTCTGTTCAGCGCTAATCACAACCCCTAGCGCTGATAGGCCTTGATCAAGTCGTGATGCAACGCCATTGGGTAAGCTGTTGACCAGCGGCTGGAGTCGACTCATCCGTTGGCCACCTCGGCGTTGGTAATTAGGCGGCGTTTTTTCAGATGCACGAGCAGAATCGATATGGCTGCGGGCGTTACCCCAGAAATCCTGGCTGCATGTGCAAGGGTTTCTGGACGGGTATTGCTGAGTTTTTGGCGAATCTCGTTGGAGAGACCTTCCACCTGGTGATAATCAAGTTCCGCAGGCAGCGGCGTAGCTTCATGACGCTTAAGCTTATCGATCTCATCCTGCTGACGATCAATATAGCCCTGATATTTGGCTTGAATTTGCACCTGTTCGGCCACGGCTTCGTCGTGTACGTCACCGCTTTCCATACCGGGGAGCGAGGTAATATCGGCATACGTCAGCTCAGGGCGTTTCAGCAAATCACTTAAGCAGTACTCTCGGGGTAGCGGCCTGCCGGTTTTTTCAGCGATTTTTTCCGCCGCCGGGCTATTGGGTTGCACCCAAGTGGTGGCCAAGCGTGCAGTTTCCCGCTCGATGGCTTCGCGCTTTTGACTAAATGCGGCCCAGCGCGTGTCGTCGACTAAGCCTAGCTTGCGGCCTTTTTCGGTCAGGCGCAGATCGGCATTGTCTTCACGCAGCAGCAGTCGATATTCCGCCCGCGAAGTAAACATGCGGTAGGGCTCTTTGGTGCCCATGGTGATTAAGTCGTCTACCAAAACGCCGAGGTAGGCTTCATCACGGCGGGGGTACCAAGCGTCGAGCTGTTTAGCGCGGCGAGCGGCGTTTAAGCCCGCCAGTAGCCCCTGGGCACCTGCTTCTTCATAACCAGTTGTGCCGTTGATTTGCCCGGCAAAAAACAGGTTGTGGATAAATTTGGTTTCCAGCGAGTGTTTCAAATCCCGTGGATCAAAGAAATCGTACTCAATGGCATAGCCAGGACGCGTGATGTGTGCGTTTTCTAACCCTTTGATCGAGCGCACCACCTGCAGCTGCACATCAAACGGCAGCGAGGTCGAGATGCCGTTGGGATAGAGCTCGTGGGTATCCAGGCCTTCAGGCTCGATGAACACCTGATGGCTCGATTTGTCGGCAAAGCGGTGCACTTTGTCTTCAATTGAGGGGCAGTAGCGCGGGCCGATCCCTTCAATCACGCCAGAGTACATTGGCGAGCGATCCAAGTTACCCAGAATAATCTCGTGGGTGCGCTCGTTGGTGTGGGCGATATGGCAGCTCACCTGCTGGGGATGCATCTCCCGCGAGCCGAGGTAAGACATCACCGGCGTTGGGGTATCACCCGGCTGCTCTTCCAACTGCGAAAAATCGACGGTTTTGGCATCGATACGCGGCGGCGTGCCGGTTTTGAGCCGGTCAACATGAAACGGCAACGCACGCAGTCGTTCTGCCAGCGCGTTGGAGGGCGGGTCACCCGCGCGGCCTCCGCGGCTTTGATCCAACCCGATGTGGATAACGCCACCCAGGAAGGTACCGGTTGAGAGCACAACGGATTCTGCGTGAAAGCGAATGCCGGTTTCAGTCACGACGCCGCGTACGGTGTCGTTATCCACAATGAGATCACCTGCCGCCTGCTGAAAAATCGTCAGGTTGGGCTGGTTTTCCAGCATGCCGCGAATGGCGGCTTTGTAGCGGATGCGGTCGGCCTGGGCACGGGTTGCGCGCACCGCTGGCCCTTTGCGTGCGTTGAGCACACGAAACTGGATGCCGCCTAAATCCGTGGCTAGCCCCATTGTACCGCCGAGCGCATCAATTTCTTTCACCAAATGGCTTTTGCCGATGCCGCCAATGGCGGGATTGCACGACATTTGGCCAAGCGTCTCGATGTTGTGGGTTAGCAATAGGGTTTGACAGCCCATACGAGCAGAGGCCAGTGCGGCTTCAGTTCCCGCATGGCCACCGCCGATGACAATCACGTCAAAGCGGTCGGGGTAGTTCAAGAGACACCTCGTCTTGTGCCTGTTGGCACGGATGATGTGGTCAGCATATCGGTGCTGATGGAATAAGCCCGCCAGTATAAACCTCCTGTGGGTAACCGTCAGGTTTTTCCACACCCCGGTTTAAGGGTTCTGTCTTTATTAATAACAAAATAAAAATAAATAAGAGAAGTTCTGTTGATGTAGTAACTACTGGTGTGGACAAAATCTGTTGATAAGTCTACTAACGCTAGTTTTATCAATATTTTACATTGTTGACCTTTAGGTGATTAAGCAGCGGAGTGCCTGCGTAGAAGCGGTGTTGGAGCTGTGGATGAAAGTGCGACTTACCCACAAGGCTGACTGACAACGGGTTATCCACCGCTGGGTACCTGGCTTGTTACCGCACCTGTGAACAACCTGCTTCACATACTCAAATCATGCTGATAAGCGCTCATGGTGGGCTTCGTGGCGAAGTAGCGAGGAGCGTGTAAAAAATAGTATCCACAGGCAAAAAAAAATGGCCTGTCATGAAGACAGGCCATTAGATAGGACGTTTTAAGCGCAATATTGGCGATTTAAGAGCGCATGGTTAGCACGACATTAGTGCTTCAGTACCCGTGCCAGGAACGACTGAGTGCGTTCGTGTTGAGGGGAATCGAAGAGCTGCTCAGGGGTGCCTTGTTCGGCAATTTCGCCTTTATGGATAAAGATGATGCGGTCGGCTACCTCACGTGCAAAGCCCATCTCGTGAGTAACAATCACCATGGTCATACCCTCTTTGGCAAGCTCCCGCATGGCGTCTAGCACTTCGCCAATCATCTCGGGGTCAAGGGCTGAGGTTGGCTCATCAAACAGCATGAGGCGCGGCTCCATGGCCAACGCACGCGCCAGCGCCACACGCTGCTGCTGGCCACCGGAGAGCTGGCTGGGGTACTTATTTGCCTGGTCGGCAATACCTACGCGATCAAGTAGCCGCTTGGCAGTCTCTTCGGCATCCTGACGGCTCCAGCCACGCACCTTCATCGGTGCGAGAGTGACGTTATCGAGTACGCTAAGATGCGGGAACAGATTGAACTGCTGAAACACCATGCCCACTTCGGTGCGGATGGTTTGTAGCGCCTGACTGCTTTTACCGTTCGGTAGCAGCGTATTGCCGTCCACATCCAGGCTGCCTGACTGAAACTCTTCTAAGCCGTTGATACAGCGAATGAGTGTGGATTTACCCGAGCCGCTGGCCCCGATGACCACGACGACTTCACCAGGCACAATTTCCAGGTCGATATCTTTGAGTACGTGCAGGCTGCCAAAGTGCTTGTGGAGCTTTTGCATACGCACAATGGGCGTTTGAGTAGAAGTCATTGTGCGCTCCTTATTGTCCGGCGAGGCCGCGGCGCTCGATTTGGCGCAGCACCAGTGAGAGGGTCCAGGTAATGGCGAGATACATCAGTGCCACCATGAAGTAGACCTCCAGTGCGGTGAAGGTGGTGGCGATATAGATCTGCCCTTGGCGTACCAGCTCACTGACCCCGATGACGGAGAAAAGCGAGGTATCTTTGATACTGATAATGCCCTGGTTACCCAGTGGTGGAATCATACGGCGCAGTGCCTGCGGCCAGATCACATAGCGAAACGCCTGCACCCGAGAGAGGCCAAGCGATAGCGATGCTTCCCGCTGGCCGCGCTCGATGGACTGAACGCCGCCGCGCACAATTTCAGAGATATAGGCACCGGAGTTGACGGCAATGGCCGCTATACCCGCTACCAGGGCGTTGATGGGCCCACCCAACAGTTGCGGCAAGCCGTAAAAGATAAACAGCACTTGGACCAAAATAGGGGTGCCGCGGAATACTTCAACATACACAACCGCAGGCCAGCGCAGCCAGCGTACCGGGCTAATACGCAGCAACCCAAAGAAAATACCGATGAAAAAACCAATCGCCAGGCCGCCAAATGAAATCAGTAGTGTCCAGGGAATACCGGGTAACAAGTAGGGGATCGACCCGAATGCAGCCGACCAATCAAACTGAAAGTTAACGTCCACGCGTTATCTCCAGGCAAGAGGAACAACGACACAGGGCCGGGGGTAAATGGCCGCCCGGCCCTGTGGTGAGAGTCGCTTTAAGCGTTGGTTATGGCATATAGCGCTAATTACTCAGCGCTGGGTGCTTCACCGAACCACTTTGTGTAGATCTCATTGTAGGTGCCGTCTTCACGCATAGCGGCCAGCGCTTCGTTGGTCGGCTCTACCCACTCGCTGCCTTTGTGAAATACGATGCCGTACTGCTGACCTTCGTACAGCGGGCCGACGACTTTAGTGCGACCTTCGCCACGGGTTTGTGAGAAGTAAGCTACGTTGGGCGCATCGTAAAGTACGGCGTCGACGTTACGGCCCAGCAGCGCCATGTACATATCAGCGGTGCCTGGGTAGGGCGTGATATCGGCGTCTTCGCCAAGCTCTTGTTGTAAGAAGTCGTAGCTGGTGGAGCCGATTTTGGTGGCCACTGACAGTCCTTCGAGATCCTCGATGGAGGAGACCTCTTCGTTATCAGCACGTACGATGATTTGCAGACCGGAGTCGTAGTAGGGATCAGAGAAGTCAACGACCTGAGCACGCTCTTCGGTGATGGTCGTGCCAGCAATGGCAATTTCCTGGCTGCCGGTTTGCACCGCAGGAATGATGCCCGAGAACTCCATGGTGGTGAGGTTGACGTCAAAGCCAGCGCGATCAGCGACTTCATTGATGATGTCCATATCAAAACCGATCATTTCACCGGTCTCGGGGTCGAGCATCTCAAAGGGCACAAAGCTTGGGTCAGTGGCCACGTTGACGGTAGGCGTTTGTGCAAACGCGGTGGTACTGCCCAAACCCAGTGTGATGGCGGTCGCAATAGTAGAGGTAGTGAATAGGTGTTTCATTAGTTTCCCCATGTTTTATGTGGTTAGCCGCGCAATTTATAGAATTTTTTTTCTTATAAATTGGCTAGGCAACCGTTATTGACCTTTCAACCTTGGCGAGAAACCGCCAAGGCGTCAAGTCATGGGGAGGGGTTGTCACCAACGTTGGTCACACCATAAACGAGGCGCCACATCCGCACGTGGTAGTGGCATTGGGGTTTTGGATACGAAATCGAGCCCCTGCTAGGCCCTCCTCGTAATCCACTGTGGAGCCTACCAAATACTGATAAGAGAGCGGGTCGACCACTAGCGTTGCATCGCCAAATTCGATGAGTGTGTCGTCTTCGGCAACGCTGTCCGCGAAGTCAAAGCCGTATTGAAAACCAGAGCAGCCGCCACCGGTAACGTACACGCGCAGTTTCAGCGCCGGGTTACTCTCTTCAGCCATTAACGCTTTGATGCGTTTGCGTGCACTGTCTGACAGTAACAGAGGAGTTGGAACAAAAGCTTCTGCACCGCTCATGGGTACCTCCCGCGAGCTTTAAGAACGAATAATCCGTATTAGGGGGTGATTATGGGTAATTCCCAGCAAATTGGTCAACTATTGCTGGGAATTCCTCAAACGTTAGGGCATCAGCGCGGGGGCGTTAAGCCCCATGTGCTCATCAAAGCCAAACATCAAGTTAAGGTTTTGAATGGCTTGCCCAGAAGCGCCCTTCACCAGGTTATCAATGACTGAAAGCACCACAACCGTATTGCCGTTACCCGGGCGGTGGACCGCGATGCGGCAGGTATTGTTGCCTTTGACACTGCGGGTTTCCGGGTGGCTGCCGGCGGGCATGACATCGACAAACGGCTCGTTGGCGTAGCGCTGCTCAAAGAGCGCCTGTAGATCTTCTGGCTCGGCGGTCAGCGTGCTGTAAAGCGTGGCGTGAATGCCGCGAATCATAGGCGTTAGATGGGGAACAAAGGTCAACCCCACTGGGTTGGGCTGCATATCGCCCAAGCCTTGACGAATTTCCGGCAGATGGCGGTGGCCACCCGCGCCGTAGGCCTTCATGGATTCACTAGCCTCGGCCAGCAGCGAAGCAACTTTGGCACCGCGGCCAGCACCGGTCACACCAGATTTGCAGTCGGCAATCAGCTGGTTCGGATCAATTAAGCCAGCTTCTAACAGCGGCAGATAGCCTAGCTGAACGGCGGTGGGATAGCAGCCAGGGACAGCAATCAAACGAGCCGTTTTGATCTTTTCGCGGTGCATTTCGGGCAGGCCGTAAACGGCTTCTTCAAGCAGCTCCGGCGCGCCGTGGGGCTGGTCGTACCAACGGCTCCACTCGTCGGCATCCCGCAGGCGGAAATCGGCAGAGAGGTCGATGACGCGGGTGCCGTTTGCCAGCAGCTCTCCTGCAAGCGCGTGGGCAACGCCGTGGGGAGTCGCAAAAAACACCGCATCCATTGCGCCTAGCGCCTTGGCGTCGGGTTCGCTGAATGCCAGCGTGTCGTAGTGACCACGTAAATTGGGGTACATGTCGCACACTTTTATGCCCGTCTCCGAGCGAGAGGTGATGGCCTTGACGTTTACCTGAGGGTGCTGAGCCAGCAGTCTGAGAAGTTCGACGCCGGTATAACCGGTGCCACCCACGATGCCAACGTTAATCACAAACCACTCCTTGTGCGCTTCGCGCAATCGACGCTTGAATAATTAACAGCCTAATCAGTGTGGCCAGGCTGTTGAAGTGTATCTAGCTATGATACACAAGAGAGCCAGCGCTTAAGAGCGCTGCGCAACGCGAGACAATGAAACGAACAATAAACGCAAGGACGGACGTTGTGGCACGTTTTTCTCGGTCAGATTTCACTCTAGAGAGCTTTCGCCGCCAGTTGGCGAACGTGGATGCCTTACCGCAGCTGTGTGTGCTGGGGTTGGTGTCTGGGGTGATTACTGGGACGGTGATGGTGGCGTTTCGCCTGCTGCTTGAAGCCGGGGCGGTGCTCTATATGCCGGAGGGGGAGCCGGAAGCCTTCGAAGGATTGTCACCGTGGCTGAGAGCACTTCTGCCGATCGTCGCCGTCACATTGATTGGCCTGTTGCTATATCGGCAGCGCTCCGCTGCGCGCAAGCTCGGGGTCAGCCATGTGATTGAGCGTCTCACCTATCACCAGGGGCGCTTTCCACTGCGTAACTGGCTGAACCAATGGTGGGTGGGGGTCGTCTCCGTGTTGGGTGGCTTATCCGCCGGGCGCGAAGGCCCTGCGATTCATTTAGGCGCGGCGGCTTCCAGCGGGTTAGGGCTAAAGCTGCGGCTGCCCAATAATAGCTTGCGGGTGTTGGTCGCTTGTGGCACGGCAGCCGGTATTTCGGCCTCGTTCAACACGCCCATTGCTGGGGTGATCTTCGCCATGGAAGTGGTGATGATGGAGTACACCCTGATGAGCTTTATGCCGGTGATTTTAGCCTCCACCATGGGCGCGCTGGTGGCGCAGGTGATGTATGGCAATGCGCCCGCATTTCGGATTCCTGAGGTGGCGTTAGGGTCGCTGATGAACCTGCCCTGGATCGTGGTGATTGGCTTGGTCATAGGTTTGATGGCAGGCCTCTTCATCCATATTTCACGAAGTCAGCGCCTACAAACCCTGCCGCTGTGGTTGAGATTGGGCGTCGTGGGTGTCGGCACCGGGGTATTGGCGTGGTGGTTTCCTGAAATCCAAGGCATTGGTTACGACAGCGTGGCGGCAGCGCTGAATAATCAGTTGGCGATCAATGTGCTATTGGCGCTGATGGTTGCCAAGCTGTTGATTACTGCGATTACCGTTGCAGGCGGCGTGCCGATCGGCATTATTGGCCCGGTACTGGTCGCTGGGGCGGCCACTGGTGCACTAGGCGGTATGTTAGGGGGCTGGCTATGGCCTGAGAAAGCTGCTGACCCAGGGATTTATGCCATGCTCGGTATGGCAGCCATGATGGGGGCTGTTCTTCAGGCACCGTTGGCGGCGTTGATGGCACTGCTAGAACTCACTCATACACCGACGATTATGCTACCGGGGATGCTGGTCGTGGTGGTGGCCTGCTTAACGTCGCGGCAGTTGACGGGGTGTGAAGGTTTTTTCATTAGTTCAGTACGCTATGGATTGCATCCGTTACAGCAGCCGCTGATGCAAGCGCTTTCCCGAGTGTCGGTGCCTGCCGTGATGGAGCGTCAGCTGGTGCGTACCGAGCGCATGATCACTCTCGACCAGGCGCGCCGCCTGCTAGAAACGAATCCCATGTGGCTGGTGATTGAGCGCTCCAGTGAGGATAAGCCGGTACTGGGGCTAAAGGCAGCAGAGCTTGCCCGCTGGCTGCTGGAGCACGATAAGGCGCTCGATGGAGAAGTGCCGCCGGAAGATGAGTTAATTGATCTTTTGGAGATTCCCGGCCAGCGGCTGGAAATGGCCCCGATTGGTTTGCAGGCAACACTATCGGAAGCGTTTTTAAAGCTTCAAGACAGTGCGCTTGGGGCGCTTTATGTGGTGCATGGCTATCGACCAAAGCAGCAGCGAATTTCAGGTATCATTACCCGGGGCGCGATCGAGCGTTATTACCACTACACTGACGCTCGGCAAACAGATGCCCGCGAGACTGATTCCTAGCCATACGTCACCGCCTAAGGAGAGACCATGTACGAATGGGTAAAGGCTATTCACTTGATGGCCGTTGTTACTTGGTTTGCCGCACTGTTCTACCTGCCAAGACTTTATGTGTACCACGCCATGGCACGCGACAAAGGTGATGAGCAAGCGATCACTTACTTTAAAACCATGGAGCGCAAGCTTTACCGTGGCATCATGACCCCGTCGATGATCCTGGTACTGATTTTTGGGGGCTGGATGCTCTATTTGGTGCCCGCCTGGTTTAGCCAAGGATGGATGCACGCCAAGCTTACCTTGGTGGCACTGTTAATTGCTTACCACCACGTTTGCTTGATTTACCTTAAGCAGTTTGACCAGTCGCGTTGTACCAAGAGCCACGTATTTTTTCGCTGGTTCAATGAAGCTCCCGTGATTGCACTGGTCGCGATTATTCTTTTGGCGGTAGTGAAGCCCTTTTGATGCGTCAACCTCTTCCCCCTGTTGTTTTAGTGCTAGCGGGTCATGACCCCACGGGCGGTGCCGGACTGGTCGCTGATAGCGAAGCCATCGCCGCCTGTGGCGGTTGGGCGGTGACGATCCCCACGGCGATGACCGTGCAGAACTGCCATAACGTGTCGCGGGTAATGCCAGCCGACCCTGGCGCCATGCGGCAAATGGCCGAAGCTGTCGGTGATATGCAGATTGCCGCGATCAAGCTCGGCCTGCTGGCGGATGAAGCTACGCTGCGGGCTGCGGAGCAAATTATTTGCCGTTTTCCAGGGGTGCCCGTGGTTGCTGACCCGGTTCTCAAAGCAGGGGGAGGCACTATGTTATCCACAGAGGCTTTGCAGATGCTTTATCGTGACCGGCTGCTGCCACTTGTGGATATCTTAACCCCGAACCGCTTTGAGCTAGCGGCGCTGACGCCTGAGATCCATGAGCCTTATGACGATACCGCCCGTGCGGTGTCACTACTGTCTCAGGGTTGCCAAGCGGTGCTGGTGACGGCAACGGATGACCCATTACCCGGTACGGCACAGCAAGTGGTGCATACACTGCATTCGCCCGACACCACTCGCCAGTGGCAATGGCCGCGCCTACCGGACGTCTTTCATGGTTCCGGCTGTACACTCGCGTCAGCCTTAGCAGCGCGTCTAGCGGTAGGTGAGCGCTTACCAACGGCGTGTGAACAGGCCCAGCACTTTACCTGGGAGAGCTTGTCTCACGGCTACCAGCCACCCAGTGGCCAGTGTTTGCCGAATCGCTTGCCACGCCCTGTGCGCTTTTGATCTCATTGGTAGTAAGCCATTTATATTGAGGATGCCATGACCACATCTGCTGAACTGTTCGACCTCGCGAGTCGCCATATCCCTGGGGGCGTGAACTCTCCCGTCCGTGCCTTCAAAGGGTTGCACCGCCCGCCGGTATTCATGGAACGTGCGCAGGGCGCTTACCTCTTCGATGTCGAGGGCAACCGCTACATCGATTACATCGGCTCCTGGGGACCGATGATTACCGGTCATGCTGATCAAGACGTACTGGCCGCGGTGCGGGCACGGTTGGATAACGGGCTCTCGTTCGGTACCCCCACGGCCGTGGAAACCACCATGGCCGACCTAATTTGCGACATGATTCCCTCCATGGAAATGGTGCGCATGACCAGCTCGGGCACCGAGGCCACCATGTCAGCGATTCGGCTGGCGCGGGGCACCACGGGGCGGGACAAGATCGTCAAGTTCGAGGGTAACTACCACGGCCACTCGGACTCCCTGCTGGTAAAAGCGGGCTCCGGTGCCTTGACCCACGGCGAGCCCAGCTCTCCGGGTGTTCCGGCGTCGTTGGCCGAGCACACCATTACACTCTCCTATAACGACCCGGAGGGGGTGGAAGCGTGCTTTGCCGAGATCGGTGAGCAAATTGCCTGCATCATCGTCGAGCCGGTGGCGGGTAATATGAACTGTATTCCGCCTCAGCCAGGTTTCTTGGAAACCCTGCGCCACGTTTGTAACGAGTACGGCAGCATCCTGATTTTTGACGAGGTGATGACCGGTTTCCGCGTCGCGTTGGGCGGTGCCCAGGCGCACTACGGTGTCACGCCTGATTTGACCTGCTTGGGTAAGATCGTTGGTGGCGGTATGCCAGTCGGCGCGTTTGGCGGTAAGCGGGACATCATGCAAAACATCTCTCCGCTGGGCCCGGTATATCAGGCGGGCACCCTTTCGGGTAACCCGCTGGCTATGGCCGCCGGGGTAGCACTTCTCACCAAGCTGCAGGTGCCGGGCTTCCACGATGCCCTGAGTCAGCGCGTGCAAACGCTGTGTAACGGCCTGCAAGAGCGTGCCAATGCGGCGCGGGTACCGATGATGACGCAATCCGCAGGCGGCATGTTTGGTCTTTTCTTTACCTCTCAATCGCGGGTCGATAACTTTGCCCAGGCGACTGCCTGTAACCCGGATGCCTTCCGCCGCTTCTTTGGTGCGATGCTTGATCATGGCGTTTATCTCGCGCCTTCTGCCTATGAAGCGGGCTTTATGTCCAGTGCCCATACGCCTGAGGATATCCAGCTCACTCTGGATGCCGCAGAGAAAGCCTTTGCAGTTATGTAACACTAGGTAACTGGTAGTTAGAACGCCTGCTACACTGCAAGAGCCGCTCATGTTGAGCGGCTCTTGTGGTTAACGAGGTAGCTAACCATGAAACGATCATTGGCTTGGCACGTTTCACGACGATACGGCACGCTGTTTATCGCCGTACTTACCCTTGGCTTGCCCATCTCAGGGCTAGCCGCACAGGAGCAGGATATGACCCAGATCCACATCACCATGAGCGGCTCTCCCGGCGCTGAGTTTTCCGCCGAGTGGCGCATTACCCATAACGGCGAAACTGTCGAACATCCTGAAACCCGCGGCACTGTACCCGCAGAATTCACCTTTGAAGGCGACACCCTAGAAGGAACGGTCAAGTTGTTGAGTGACGACGAGCGGCTAGAGGTCGATATCGTCAAAGGCAGCAACCGCTCGCGCTCTTCAACCCAAGGCAAGGGCGGCACGCTGACGGTGGTGGTGCGTTAGGTGACAACACAAAAAAACCGCCCCGGAAGGGGCGGTATGAGAATATTGGACTGGCTAATGATTAATACTGGATAGTGGAAGCGCGGTTGCCACTACCTGTCTGCATCACACTCGCAGATGCGTTGACTGTACCAGTTTGAGTGATAGTTGAAATGTTATTCCAACCGCCAGCAGGAGCATGTGCTTGATTGACATATGCTGTGTGCGCACCTGCTCCACTTTGAATAATGAACGATTCATTAAATTCGGCACCAGGAACACCCACACCTGATTGTTCGACAGTGGCAGATTTATTGTCACCGTTCTGAATTACCCAAGAGATATCTCCTTCTCCTGATTGTGAGATATCAGCGAAGTTACTGTTACCATTTTGTAACACATTAGACTCTCCATATGTGCCACTTTGATTAACATTTGCTTTGTTATCATTGCCGTTTAGTTGGGATACATATGAGTCGTTATAACTACCGGACTGATCCACATATGCGGTATTGAAGTCGCCAACCCCCGCCGAACCTTGCAGAATGTAGGACGTATTCTCATCGCCACTTTGATCCAGCATTGCCATATTAGCATCGCCTGCTTGTTTAATATGGCTAATATTATCCATACCACTTTGGTTAGCATCGGCATAGTTATCAGACCACTGCTGACGAATATAACTTTGGTTACTTTCGCCAGTTTGATTTACCCATGCATTATTATCAGCTGCTCCACCAGTCAGTACTCCCTGATGAATAATCGATTGGTGGCCATTACCGGTTTGAGATACATCCGCGCCATTACGGTCGGCTCCAAACTGATCTACTCGAGACAGGTTACTATCACCTTGCTGCGAAATATTTGCAATAGCACCTGTGCTAAGCTCTTGATCAACATCTGATCGGTTACTATTACCAATTTGGATGACATCAGCTTTTAATGCTGAGCCAGTACTACTTAATTTGTTTTGTGTTACGTTTGATTCGTTTTGTGAACCACCACTCTGTGTTACACTTGCTTGGTTGCCTGTAGTACCAGTAGCTGTCTGGTCAATGGTCGATAAGTTTTCATTTGGGCCTGCAGTAGAGCCGTCCATGTTATCCAATTCATCCTGAAACGTAGTAAACGCTCCATCACGGGATGGCGGAAAACCTGTCCATTCGGCATTATCTACGGTTGAATTTCCATTGTCGACACCATATCCGCCTCCTTGAGGCTGGCCAATACTTGTATAGTTCAGGTTTGAATTCGATGTTACTGTTGTTTGAGCTATAGCAGCGCTGGACAAAGCTAAGCTAACAGCGGCAGCAAGAGCGGTTAGTTGCAGTTTCATGGTGTTTCCCCTTTATTTCGATCAACTTGCTTTGGTGGTGAACTGAGAAGCCAGGTGCGACTCAGTTGATATCGATAGTGACCGGTCGTGAAGTGCCCGAGTAGTTTTGTTGGTGGACATTTACATCGCGTAGGCCACTGCCCGATTGTGAAATCATTAGGTTACTGTTAAAGCCAATTTGAATAGCGTTCAGTGCAACTCCAACACTGTTCCCTTCTTGAATAGCCGTAACGCTATTGTTATAGCCTTGCTGAACAATCACGCCAATGTTGTTGCCATTGTGCTGGATCAAATTGGCCTGATTGTTATATCCAGTTTGTTTAATGTAAGCGAAGTTTTTAATTTGGTAATTCGCTGAACGAGATTGAACGACGCTCGCGCTGTTGTTAATGCCTTGCTGCTGAATGATGCTCACATTGCCTTTTAAATGGCTGACATCTTGAGACTCTACGTATTGTGTGACTCTAGACATGCTGTCAATGAACTGGTCGTTTGCTGAAGCTTCTGGATTTAAACTGGTTAGTAAGACACCCATTACCAATGCCATGCAGGAGGCTACGGATCCTGTCTTTTTATGGGCTGGTAATTGGTTGAACGGTTTCATTGGGCCTTCCTTTTGAAACGTTATGTGTCTTTTTGTTTCCTGTGTTGAGTTTGGACGATTTAAAAGAAGGCGCTATCGGAAATTTTTCTAATCCTTAACTTATAAAGTTGGTGTTTTTTATGAATATATAGGTTATGGTTTTAATCTTAATTGATGAGTTTTTTAATACTAGTACCTATAGCCTGAAAGATAGAAGCCTTTAATAAAAAAGCCGCTTAAGGAAGCGGCTTTGATTAATACCTGAATCCGTGAAGCCGGCGCCGACACTTTCCCTATCACCGCCAGCGAGCACTTTTTGATCATTCGCCCCGTGCAAGTTGGCTTTCGCAAGCCCGTTATTGCCAAAACCCACCGTGCTGATCG